>Ga0222719_10001175_pt1 | contig 25750 bp, 23 predicted proteins | sample C33_34DmetaG_FD_165039 | JGI IMG/M metagenome (GOLD analysis project Ga0222719, IMG submission 165039) | Estuarine water microbial communities from San Francisco Bay, California, United States - C33_34D | ecosystem: Environmental > Aquatic > Marine > Unclassified | place: USA: California...
ATCATAGGGTATTCACCCAGATTGCCAAGATTTATAATTCGCTGGATATCTCCAATGAAATCTCTAGAATCAGTTGATTTAATACATAGCACACGCATACTATCATCGCTAATATCTTTAGGGATAAACTCACCTTTGAGATGAGCATTTAATAGCTTTGATCGATTGCTAGGTTGTTTTAACTCCTTTAATACTTGAGCCTCAAACTGCTTTGAATGCTCTCTATCACTTGCTACCACCTTAATGAATTCTTTGCGTAAAGTGCCTCCTTCAGGAGCGTTTATTACATCGTCTATTAGCGCAAAAGCCGAATTCTTTACAATGAGTTCGATGGCTTGATTTTTGTCCTGAGCCTTCACAGCTTGCTGGTACTTAGGAGAATTGTATAGGCGATCCGTTACATAGATTATGGTATCTCCATAGTAAGGGTTCTTGGCTTTCTCTGCTTCACGTGCTGCGTTTTCCGCTTGAGTATCTTCGAAAGTTGCAGAGGGTGTTCCGTGTAATCGAGCATAAGGGGCGTATGGGTACATTGTCAAAACTCCTACTTAGAGCGAGGTTACTATGTTGACAATGTATAGAGAGATTTTTGGTATCTCAATTTTTTTTACTTTGTAGGGTATGGGATAAGCTGACTCACTAGGTATTCAATCTGCTCATCTGTGTAGCCCTTATCTCGAAGCTCCTTCACCTCACGCTTTATATCAATTCCCTTCACGCTCGCTTCAGCCTCTACTTGAAGCATCGGTGAGAAGGTTAAGGACTCTCCAGTGTTCTTTGCTTTCAGAGTCGCTGTTCGTTTTATATAGAAGCCCAAGCTGTCTCCACGTTGAGATGCTCTAGGAGTTGGCCAGAGCCTCTTAGACCCAATCGCCCTTTGAGAGGGTTGAGCATTTGATTCAAGCGGGACAGTTCTTAGGTACCCTAAAACTGTAGAGTTTGGTTGAGTCCACCCTATAGGTAGGCCCATGAGGATTTCGACCCATCTAGGGTTCAACTGAACTCTAGAAGATCTACAAATTTGTAAATCTTCCTCTTTGAATAAAAATGTGGACTTAGAGTCTTCATAGCTACTTGGGAGGTTTGTCATCTGGTAAGTAGATTCAGAAGTCTCTTTGAACCTAAAACAATCAAATTCAAAGTGAGGGTCTTTAGAGAACACTCCCATTTCGCAAGTATCTGAGGAGATTTCTAACTCCATGTATGTATCTTTAAGAACCTTGATCTTAGACTTTGAGTGTTTTGCCCAATCGTCAATACTCATATTTAGATATGTGTATTCTTGCACAGGTATAGGAGGGACACAGATTGGGAGATCGTTAGGCAAGCTTATGCACAAAGACTCGTCTACAAATTTTGAGACTTCAGATAGTAGCTTTCGTTTAGATGATGATCTTAGAATCTCCTCAAAAGAATGGATGCTCCCTTGGAAAAGGAGAATGTCTGCTAGAGGCTTACAGACATCTCGACTACGCTTTGCTTTTACAGATATCCACATATTAGTTCGCCTCTAAAAGTTCATTCCAAAGGTGCGCAAACGCAAGTTGGGCGCATTGGGGGAGGACTCCATTCCCTAAGAGTCTAAGCTCTTGACCCCTATTAAAAACAACATCGTTTTCAGAGACAGATTTATCCCAAATCGGCATTGTCCCATACTTTTCAAACGCTTGATTATGTGCTTTCAAGTCTGAAGTGATCGTCTTCGTAAGAACTCTTGGAGGCTCCCAAGGCTTTTGAGGAGATTGAGGAGCGCTTGGCCAAACTCCACTTTGTCGATCAGGAAACTTTAAATGCTTAGAGACAATGTCTTGCGAAGACTTGGGCATGGTGCGATGCTTTGCAAGAATGAATATGCGCTTACGATTCTGTGGAGAGCCTACCATTCTTGCTGAAAAAAGACCCCATGTCACATCATACCCATAGCGATTTAACTCTCTAAGTATATGAAGCAAGACAGGAGTACCTTCAGGATCTGCCCAATCTGAACTTTTCAATGTTGTGTTGACAATGCCTTGGACATTTTCAAAAAACAACAAGTGAGGAAACTCAAGAGCTTCAATACCCTTCATAATAAAGGGCCAAAGATGACGAGGGTCTTCATCTGCAACTTTAGCTCCCGCAACTGAAAAGGGTTGGCATGGAAACCCGCCACTTAAGATAGAAGTCTTTCCTTTAAAGAGATGCCAAGGGAAGGTTTTCAGGTTCGGCCAGATCGGAGCTGACTCAAAAAAGCCTGACTCCATCTTTGAGAGTAAATTGTAGATCGCAAACGCTTCAATTTCAGAGTATGCGAGCGTCTTGATGTTGTTTTGGAGAACTCGGTTTAACCCAAGATCAATCCCTCCATAGCCTGTACATAGGCTAATGTGGGTGAGAGCATCTTCCATATTTCGGAGCCTTTCAAGAGGTTAATTTCAATGGATCCTCTGGGGTTCGAACCCAGGACCGACGGATTAAAAGTCCGTTGCTCTACCTACTGAGCTAAGAATCCAGAATGAGGAAACCAAAAATTAAGTATGCTAGAGATACTAAGAAGGCTTCACCATTTCTCAAGCCCACTCTCTCAGCAAGGTGATACCCTAGAACACATGCTAACATGAGTACAGCAAGGTGCTGTAGTTGAAACTGTAGAGGTATCCACATATGCATTCTAGATGTTGCCTTTACTGAGAAGGTGAAGTGACCCCAACGGGATTTGAACCCGTGTTGACGGCGTGAAAGGCCGCAGTCCTAACCACTAGACGATGGGGCCAAGCTATTATCTATATGCCTGAACAGCGAGGGCTTGTAAAGAGGTTTCTTACTTTTCTTTGACAACCCCCCACAAGTTTGGAAGTCTCTTGTGTCTATAGTGTAAGGGTTAAAGGAAAAGCCCTTCGAACAAGAAAGGTTGACTGCATGAGAAAGCACATCTCATCAAAGCTAAATCGCATCGCGCATCACATCTCAAACTCTACAGGGTTGTCTTGGGGTGAGAGCTTCCGCTTAGGCATTAGGCTCTTGGATATCCCAATGAAAGACCTACTCATGCCTACATCTATTGTGGGGATTTGGCAGACAGACTCTTTAAGGGCGCTCGCTGGCCACTATTGGGGTTTGAGCAAGGCTTATGCTGAGATAAAGGACTTTGGCAGATCCTATACAATGTGGCTTGCTGCAAAGACTCTATATGACTATGCAGAAACCAAGAATCTCTGTTCCTTGAAAGTCTTGATCCAAACAAAAGGGCTTGCGGAGTCTACTTTGAAAGAGGCAATTGACTTCTTTGTAGCAAGTCAGACTCTTGACCTTACGCCTCGAAGTGAGATTGTCATCGCAGGTGGCGCTCAGAGATATGGCCAACTCATTAAAGCGCCTATCTGGAGTTTCTAAACGATCTCACAGACCCCTTTAGAGCAAGACAGAGACTCTATTGGTTGGGTTGAGTCTACGAACTCAATCAGCTCATTGTAGTCTACCGGCACAGTGTTCTTCCGCAAGAGATTCCATAAGCGCCAAGCTTCAATCTCAGCATCTGAAGATTTCCCTTCAATAGGCTCCTTGACTCCTTGAAGAGGAGCTTGAGGGTAATCATAGTCTCCGGATGCGCCTAAGAAGCTTACTCCACAGAAGCTAGATCGATTTTCCCAAAGGTACTCTTGAGCAGCTTCCCATTCAAAGGGTTTCACAGTCACAGTAATTGAGACATTGTGGGTAGCACCTTCAAGACGATTGGGCTGAGTCCCTTCTCGAACCCAGTTCTCAAACACAACCTTTGACTTCGACATAAAGTCTACTGCTGAGAGGTCAGATTTGACGAGCGCATCTTTCGGAGCCTCTAGCGCAAACATGACAACTTTGTCTGACCCCCAAACGCTATCTTCCACAGCATGCGGATTGCGCTCATAGAATTTTTGAAAGACGGGTTCATCCAGATTTGCGTTTACTCTACGAATGTACTTACGCGCATGGTGTGGGTGGATTCCGCTTGAGGCGTTCAAGACAATGCTTGAAGTTCCTTCAGGCTTCACACATGTTGTGCGAGAAGCGTATGAAATCCCAAGTGCATCTGACAGTTCAACATTCACGCGCTTAACTTCATTCGCAGCATTTCGCAGAGCTTGAGCATTTAAGCTCACATTTGGGGAGTCCATAATCCCACAGAGGCTGATACCAAGTAGCGCCTCACGCTCAATAATCTGCTTGCTCACATCGCCTAAGTATCCAGCATCTGTATAAGTTGCTTGGAGCGTACCTAGAGTAGCGGCTAAACGAGATGCTCGAACAAGATCATCTGCGTTCTTGAGTTTAGCTGCGTTAATCGACGCAAGGTTACATGCTTGCCAACCGCTTTCGAAGGTGTATCCTTCCGCAATCCAACGATCTCTTTGGGTGTGGTCTGCCAACTCTTTAGTATAGTTTTCAATGACTTTCCCATCCTTTTTGATAAGCATAGGACACATCACAATTTCGACACACGGGTTAACAGTCAGCTCATGGGTATCTAGGAAAATGACACCGGGTTCGCCAAACTGTTTTGTAGACTCAAAAATTCTGTCGAATTTCTCTCTCGGCACATCAGGGGTCACGATTGCGGAGATGTTAGCTCTACCTCGTTGAGGGTTTTTCTCAAACCAATTCCCAACTTTAGCGTTTAGCATCTCTTCATCATCAATGTCGAAGGTTGCGATTGTCGCAGCCCTGCGAATCCCTGCGCTCAAGACGCTGTCTGCTAGATGCATCACACAGTCAAACACATCAATCGGTCTTAGATGCTCAAATAGTCTGCTTCGTAAAATGTCATCAATATGATTGAGCGCCTTTTCAAGAGGCTCTGGCCCAGGAGCTGTCCCTCCAAAACGGAGCGGAGAGCCTTTGGGTCGAACTTTTGAAAAGTCGAACAATGGTTGAGATTCTCCATAGAAATAAGACTTAAAGAGCGCATTTGTCGCATCAGCCCAACCTTCAATGCTATCCACAACCTCAAACGTTTGAGGGTATCCTTGCTCTTGGACTTGTGGGAGCTTGGCTACATGATGTGCTTGAACAGAGAACCCTACGCCACAGCCACAAAGCAGTAACCAAAGGGACTCCGCAAAAAAGCGAGGTCTGTCTGCATATGAGGATACGCAGTTATACATACGCATGTTTTTTTCTTCAATCGCAGATCCTCCGAACTGTAAGGCTCTTTGTGAACCCGTAATCTCCTTTGCCTTCATCGCTCGGCTACACTCCTCGATCTCTGTAGCCAGTTGAGGGAATCTCTTGAGATGCATATCCATCATGCGATCAACAGCCTCTTCCCATGTCTCTCGTCTTTGTAAGTTTTGGTTGAATCTTGCGTACTTAGATTTGAACACATATTCATCAATCATACAGAATCCTTTTCGAATTGTGCAGGTAAGTGACTGCTCACACATAGTGAGGCGTGTAAGCAGGGTAGGATACCCTACACAGCTTGAGCACAGAACTCCACTAGAATTTCGTATACGGCTATGCATTTGGTGTCTAAACCTATGTATTCCATAGATAAATCTACACTTACAAGTAAAGTGTGCTTTTTGTGTTGACAAGGGATTTATCTACCTGTACGTTGCAGATAACGATACATCATTTGCACTTGTAGCTCAGAGGATAGAGCAGTGGCCTTCTAAGCCATTGGTCGTAGGTTCGAATCCTACCAAGTGTGTTAGCTCTCCGAAGATGTGCGTAAATTTTTCGGATTCCTGCCTTGTCGCTTCGTGAGGTGAGTTAAATAACGAAGCTTTTGCTGGCGTAGCTCAATTGGTAGAGCACCTGTCTTGTAAACAGGGGGTTGGGGGTTCAAGTCCCTCCTCCAGCACCAACTTTCGACAAAGAGCCACATATAAGCAAGGCTCTCACACAAAATCCGCGACACATCCAAGGAGAACTTATGTTTCGCAAAACTTTAATTCTAGCGACTTTGTTCGCAACCCTCTTAACTCCTCTCTCAACCGCATTGGCGAAGCACAAGTGCAATACTGCGCCATACACAAATGTAATGCCTTCCCACGTAGGGCTTACGTTTGGGATGTCTGCAAAAAACGCAAAGGCTGCCTTAGAGCGTATGTATGGTTCTCGCGCTCTCGTTCTCAATAACGGAAGCGAAATTAAGGTAAAGTTCTTTAATCATAAGCAAAAGATTTTTGATGAGATCATTCTAATCACCATGAATGATGTGGTTATTAAGATGTTGTGGAGTTACTCAAATAAGTTCCAAGATTCTCTTGGAGGCCCTCGCTCATCACTTGAAACCATCCTCGGCAAGCTTAAAGAGAAAATCGGTGTGTTTACGAAGGCAGATGAAGTTGAGAAGGGTGCAAAGTTCCTTTGGGATACAAAGGATGACCTTTATCTCGTTCTCTTAGGCAGAGATCCATACACAATCGTGCTTGGTTTCACTTGTGAGACTCTTGAAAGTCAGCTAAAGAAGAAAGCACAGAATTCTGCCAACTTAGGGTTCTAAGACCCACCTCACTCTAAATTCTCATAATCCTTCTACGATGGTCTGTTAGTCTAAAATCAGTACGATCTGGTGGCATTACGGGCAGGGGCGCGTAAACAGTCAGATAAGGGTTTTGGGGAATTACTAGAATCTAGGGATAACCTATGCAAAAGTCCATTGTTCTACTTAGTGGTGGGCTTGAAAGACATTAGCTAGTCAGGCTTGTTTTTAGAGTCGAATACGCTCGCCATAGCGGAACCTAAGATGCCCGTCATAACAAGTAAGACACGCTCAATCATCGCAAGTGCGTCTTTATTGTGCTCTTGGTTGCCAGTGAGCCAAGACGCTACAATGAGCGCACCAAGCATCCCTACAAGGCCTACAGTTCCTGCAAAGATTTGACGAAGAAGCGTGATCTGCCCCGTAAGCTTCTTTTCTTTTAAAAGTGCGTTCTCTGCTTTAGTTTTAGCATCTTCCGAAGCTTCTCGTAGCTTTTCAATCTCTTCAATGTTCGCTTTTAAAGTGTTTTCGTAGTCTACTTCTGATGTTCGATCTCTAAAAATAGCAACGAAGTAGCGTTCTTCACTATTCTTGATGTCTGCAACATTCGCTTGTAAACTCACAAGCGAGCCATCTTGACGAACAGCTTCAAGATTTCTCCAGCTACCCATAATGCTACCACGTCTGACAGTATGCGCACTCTCTTTGTCAGCTCTTGATGTGTATTCTTGAACATGACCTTGATGGCCTCTTGCAATTTGCTCAGGCATTAAAGTCCGAACATCTAGACCTTTCATTGTCTTAGGTGAAGCGTATCCGAATAGATATGAAGCGGGTGCGTTTGCATATAGTATTTCTAAATCCCCACTATTGTTTTTTGGGAATTCACATACAACCATTGCGACTTGAAGCCTCTCACCCATCATCTCTAATGTTTCAATTACTTGCATACTATACCTCACCTACATATACTGATTATCCCACTTTAACGATAGTAGGTTTTACACATGGATGCAACGATTTGTCAAAGACAACTACAAGAGATTGTAGACCTCTACGCGAACAGGCCAACTTCCTTTTTTAGTAAACTCACAGAGTATGGGATTAAGCAATACCTAATGGATCGTATGTATCCTCAGAGGCTTGTTAGAGTTATCGACAAACCTTTTGCGTTTGTACACTTCACATCTAGATATGGGGTAGAGGCTGCCCAAAAGAGGGGGTTAGCCGGTAGACGTATAGATATGCTACCAGTATTTAAAATAATGTCTCCTTATGTTCTTTCGGAGGGGGTTTTATTTGCATATATGTTGCGAGGCGATGACCCTAAGCAAGCAAAGGACTTACTCTTCTTAGAAATTGAAAGTATCTTAGCTGAGGCTGACCAAGAATCCGATAACCCTAACCTCGTTGCTGAGAAGTTAGGGATGCTCGTCCTCTTAGATAACGCAATCTTTGGAGTAGCCTCTGCGGGGGTTGAGCTTCATAGGGATGATGAGACACAATATGTGATACCTATCTCTTGTATAGATCAATCAAGCTTGATCTATTTATCGGGATTGTATGAGAAATACCCAACTGTATTCCATAAGACCTTTAGAGGTTGACAAGCCCTTGTGTACAAGGTATCCATAGAGAGCTAAGTAGATTTAGGGCGTGTAGCTCAGCTGGTCAGAGCATTCGGCTCATAACCGAACGGTCGTAGGTTCAAGCCCTACCGCGCCTATACTTAAAACTTTTTTTAGGATGCAGACCGAAATGGATGACTTTAGACAGCGTAGAGTTGATTTATATGGAGATGGGGTTGGGGGAGTCGCGCTGATTGACTACATGGGAGATGATCTAACTCCAGTAAACGCTGCGAGGGCGAGCTTAGGCAAGGTAAGTACTGAGATGGCAGAGCGTGAGCAGAAGCTCGCTAATTTCCTCATTAAATCAGGGCACACAAGCACCTCAGAGCACAATGTTCTTACACTTTGGGTGAAGGTTCCACTCTTTGTTGCGCGGCAGCATATGCGTCATAGAACATTCTCATTTAATGAGATTTCAAGGCGTTACACCTCCGAAAACCCAGAATTCTATTTCCCTATCGCTTTAAGGAGACAAGACTCAAAGAATCGCCAAGCGAGTCTTGATGAAACCTTCGATCCTCTCATAGGGTTTGACCCATTTGAGTACCCTAAGTATCTACAACTCACCGCCACAAATGCAATTAAGCAGTCAACTCAAGACGCGCTTGAGTTATATAATAAGCTGATTGCGGAAGGCGTGGCAAGAGAGCAAGCGCGAATGATACTCCCTCAAAATCTCTACACATCTTATTGGTGTACAGGAAGCCTCCATAATTGGGTCAACTCTTTTGTGGCGAAGCGAGATCACCCTGACGCTCAATGGGAGATGCGCTTGCTTGCCCAAGAGGTAAGCCGTCACATCAAAGAGCTATGGCCACAAGCACACGCAAATTATGTAGCCCACGGCAAGATTCCTACAGTTAAGCCATGACGATTATTGAGCCTGTGCCTCTTATCAACGCTCTTACGAAGCAAGAAGAAGTTATACACTCTGGAGTTGAGTGTGTGATCATCATCGAAGATGGTGAGGTTTTCTTAAAGACGAATTTCGGTAAGTACAAGCTCTCAAGAGAAGCTATCTTAAATAATAGGAAATACTTTTCGAATTAGCACCTAGTTTTTTTTGCGGGTCTTTTATTCCCAGACGTATGTGTATAAGCTTTGGAACAGTAGTATGAACGCTTTACTCGCAGTGTCAGGAACCACGCCATTCCCTAAAAGTCGCAATTCATCTTTTTTACTGTCCATACTCTCACACAAGTTGGCATAGTCCAACCAATAGGAATCCCCATCATCGCCTCTACCCATCGAGGATTCAGACCCCCTAGATAAGTATTTTGGGGAGTCTGCACACATGAAGAAATTTGAAGATTTTGGTAGAAAGTCGCTAGGTGGGGCTTCATTTTGGTCACAAGGCTTTGGTTGATCGCATATTCTAGGTTGACTGCGACTGGAAGCGAGGCTTGTACCTTCTTTACAGATACTTTTAGGCTGAGGTTGTAGTCGTTGTGATCCCTTGTGCAAGGTGTTGGCCAGTTGAAGATTGGTTGAGGTAAAGACTCTTGGAGGTTCCCACCATGATTGCTCACATCCTCTTGGCGCTGGGTAGGCTGTAGAAAATTGTACGGAACTACTTGTTCTCGTAGATTGCCACTCGCTGTTCTGCCCTTCCTTGCTCCATGAAGCATATGTCGCTTGAGAGCATCTTCTGTCCTTGGAGGCAAATTGTCCATTGTGGTTGGGGTTGCCCAATTCTTGGGCTGAAAAGTAGGGCGCTGAAGCCAATTGATGATCTCTTGGGAGAGTAGAGGTGATTTCTCTTTTAGAGGAGTCTTGCTCCAAAAACTCATGGGCAGCTGAACTGCTACAGTTAAAGAAGGCCCCATCATCTTTGCGCTTGGTTTCTGCCTCCGCTTCAACCATTGTTGAGGACTTTCGTTGACCTCTAAAGCCTTCGGAGTTGGCCAATGTTTCATGTGAAACATCTTGGTTTGGGGATTCTGAGATGAAGGATTGTATGGAATCCCAAAAATCTTTTTTGAGTGTGTGTCGGATACCAAAAATGAATAATCTTTTCCTTTGGTGAGACGCACCGATTTCGCTCGCGCTAAATAGGCTTGCCGTTGCGTAGTAACCCAATCTTTCCAACTCTCTAAGGATATGAAGCAGAATCGGAGTTCCTTCCGAATCTGCCCAATTTGTCCCTTTGAGTTTGCTAGAGAGGATTCCTTCAACATTTTCGAAGAACACAATGGGTGGTTTTCCGAGTTCAACAATTCCTCTTGCGATGTAAGGCCAAAGATGTCTAGGGTCTGCATCTGCGTTCTTGGCTCCTGCGGAGGAAAATGGTTGGCATGGAAAGCCTCCTGAGAGGATATCCACTCGTCTAGCAAACTTTCTCCAAGGGAATTGTTTAAGATCTGTGAAGATAGGCGCGGCATCCAAGTATCCTGATTCAATCTTCGATACCAGGTTCTCGATGACGAAGGCTTCGATCTCCACATAAGTGATTGTTCGAACTTTTCCGATAGCTCGCTTGAGTCCGAGATCAATCCCTCCGTAGCCTGTACAGAGGGAAATATGGGTAAGTTCTTTGGCAGTATCCACATCATATCTCCTTGTGATCGTGAATACTGTGACTGTACAGGAAGCCTATACCGCTTTCAAGCCTATTTCAGCACAAGCGCTCCCATAATATTTGAAATGCTCTCTCCGCAGTCGCTGGGACTACTCCATTCCCTAACATTCTTAACTCATCTGTACGATTATCCAAGGATATACACAGCTCGGCATACTCCATCCAATTGGGAGTCCCATTAGAGTCTCCACCCATCGAGGGTTCAGCTTTCCCGAATAGTTCTCCTGATCTAAGACTTGCCGAGGGACAGTATCTAGTCTCGATCTCCCATCTTTTCGTTGAGGAAGCGCTTTCGTCATTCCTACTTCGAAGATGTCCCGAGTCACCGGTGTTGCCCAACTTTGGGTCGTTCGTACTTGGGGAGGCTGTAGCCATTGAATAATCTCTGTAGACAACTGCATTGGACAAGCGTTGAGTGATCTCTGAGGCTTTAGAGTCTGCGTTTGTGACTCTCGGAGGCTCCCAAATAAACTGCTCTGCCCCTCTGAAAGCAGGGAATGCATATCTTGGGACTCCACTACCCTCACTTGATTCTCTATTCGAGTGAGGTACGCTCCCTTGGAAGAGTCCCCTCCCCCCATTGGAGCTTTCGAGGCTCCCACTCTCGGAGTTGCCCAATTCTTTAGCGTTTGATGCTTTTCGATCAGCACTTGACCCGTCAAGCTGACTTGCTTCCCAATGGTTTGTCTGCGTAGATGCGTGTTCACGTTGCTGCTCTCGTGATCCTTCATCCCCGCCATAGGAGTAGCCCAATTTTTGGTTTGGTTTTGAGCAAGCTCTAGAATCTGACCGATCAGAGACTTTTGAGAGAACTCCTCCACTTTCAAAAGCTTCTGAGGATCCTTGTATGTTGAGCGATTCACCTCTAATGTTGTCGGAGTTCTCCAATTCTGTAGATTCTTCTGAGAATCGCTTGAGAAGTCGATTAACTCGCTCTCTACCTTCATTTGAGAGATCGGAGCGCACACCCAATATAAATAATCGTTTTCTTTGGTGTGGAGCACCGATTTCGCTCGCGCTAAATAGGCTTGCCGTTGCGTTGTAACCCAACCTTTCCAACTCTCTAAGGATATGGAGCAAAATTGGAGTACCTTCGGGGTCTGGCCAGTCGGTGCCTTTGAGTTTGCTAGAGAGGATACCTTCGACATTTTCGAAGAAAACAATGGCAGGGCGCTCAAGCTCTCGGATTCCTTTTGTAATGTAAGGCCAGAGGTGGCGAGGGTCTGTGTCTGCGTTCTTGGCTCCTGCGGAAGAAAATGGCTGACAAGGGAAGCCTCCTGAGAGGATATCCACTCGTCTAGCAAATTTTCTCCAAGGGAATCGTTTAAGGTCTGTGAAGATAGGCGCGGCATCCAAGTGTCCTGACTCAATCTTCGAGACCAGGTTCTCGATGACGAAGGCTTCGATCTCCACATAAGTGATTGTTCGAACTTTTCCGATAGCTCGCTTGAGTCCGAGATCAATCCCTCCATAGCCTGTACAGAGGGAAATATGGGTAAGTTCTTTGGCAGTATCCACATCATATCTCCTTGTGATCGTGAATACTGCGACAGTATCTTAGCTTTCTAGGAGTGTCAATACCCTTTACTTAGAACAAACACACGGTAGCCTGGAGTGACTACTTTAGAGTTGTAGACATCATAGACTCGTCTAGAGGTATCCGTAAACTCATGCCTTGTGTACTCCTTGAATAAGGTAATCCGCTCTTTAGCTGTTACACCTTCAAGGTCTTGTAGAGCGATGATCTTTCCGAATAAACCCTCTCTCTTGAAAAAATAATCTTTTACGCCATTCCATAGGCGCTCGGTGGATAGTCCATTCCGTACAAGATCTGAAAGGTAGGTACCGCCTCCCGTAAACTGCAAGATTGCACATGGATATACGGTGCCTATCAACTGCTTCAAATATGCTCGGTCTTGAGGACGAAGTGTTTGAAGACTAGGTGCGTTATCTAAATCTACAGAGCTGTTAAGCGCGAGGATATTATTTGTGACTGTACTATTTGTAGGCATGTCTACCTCCGAGTATACTGATTTAAGTTCAGTATACACGCACACCTATCTCATCTCAAGTCTAGGTAAATGCGATATACGCCATTAACGCTTGTCCTAAAAACACAAATACGTGCCATATGGTGTGCCAGTATTCGTAGTTTTGCCTACGAGCTAACGTTTTTGTGTAGAGGCCTGCACCTAATATACTGATGAGCAGCATCCATTGAAATGCACTAGCGAAGGGATAGATAGCGTATAGCGTGCAAAGCAAAGCTATGTGCGCACAACATACATCGACATCGTGTGTTAGTTTCATAGACTCCCGAGGTAAGTGGTACCCGATGGAGGCGAACCCTGTGAGCATTACGACAAGCGCGATACCTGAATGTCCAGCCGCGTACCAGAACAAGCTGTTTACTAGGAATAGTAGGTTTGTGTACAGTACAGGTTCTCGGAAAGACCTTAAATCTACATCTGCATCTCTTAGAATACTTTCAATCATGCTTTTTTCTGACATCTTTTACACAGAGCCTTGTTGCCGACAAATGAGAACTGATCCAGGTATGCCTCATCCCCACAGTGATCACAATAGAAAAGCGCGTGTAGCTGGAATTTAAAACGCTCTTGGCCAAAAGGGGTCGTTTAGGTTTTGCATACAGACTCTCACAAGGTTAAATAGAATACCCCAAGTAGTCCTTGGAGAAAAAGTGTACCTATAAGACCCGCAACGATATCCCCAAAGATTAAGCTTAGAAGCCCAAACAGCATAAGCGAACTATAGCAATAGGCTTCGAGCATAATTACAAGAGTCTAGACTTTTTACTTGTATCTTCGTCTATAAGGAACACTCCCTTTTTTGGAGTACGCATCTCTACAAGATCATCTGAAGTATATGTGATGTCATGTATGCGAAGAGGCTTCCCAAAGAACCAATCAGGAATCAAGAGCTTCTCACATACGTCCTGATTTGATTTGCTTGTATGGAAGTTTACAGACCCTTCAAATGGGATAAATGTCTCCCCTTTAGGGAAAGAGAACATATATCGAAGGATGTCTCCTGCGCTTGTGTTGTTTTGATGCTCCAAATCAAGTGTGAGTTTCTGTCCTGATTTGTCTGTATAGATACACGTAATCATATCATCTGCAAGGTCTTCGAAATACACATCTAGGCTCTTGAAGTTAGAGCTTGCGACACTCACCTTCTGCTGACCTAACACAGTAGAGCAGAACACAACTGTTCCCCTTGTGGCTTCATCATATGCTTCACATAATTTTTTCGCGTTTGCTATATTTGAGTTATTGAACTTGTCCTCGTTAGCTTCACCACTAAAGAAACTTTCTGTTAGACTTAGTCCTATACGCTCGCTTTGTGTCTTCATATGAGGGTTGTTCATGCCATGACAGTTCCCACCAAGTAGATCTTTACCAAACTTGGTTGAAGGATTCAAAATCGCAGACACAAGGTCATAAGTTGCTTTTTCGATCACTCCATCTGAAAGGCCTACTAGCTCTTTATTTGTGTACTCACCTCCTCCCACAAACCAACCTTTAACTGTCGCGTTTGGGTCATTTGTGAAAGCTTGAGATACATTTGTGAGGTTAGGGGAACATATCTTGAGTGCGATCTCTGTAGGCTCAAATGCGATGGACGCCTGAGATCTTTGATCTACATATACATTTGACCCTGTAACCTCAGACCACACAAGTGTTGTAAGCGCTGTGCAGGCAATAGGATCGTCAAGTTTATTCTCCGCACCAAACTCAAAACCTCCTACAACCTTATACTGCTTTTTGGTGAAGAAAGACGCACACACCGCAGATGTTGCTTCTCGATAAGATGTTAAGCAGCAGTTATAGAAAGTCTCTTGCCCCATAAAAAGTGTGAGTGGATTCCCTAACGTAGAGACATAAATCTCATTCATGCTGACAGTTGTAGGTAACTTCTCAAACGCTAAATGCTTCGCATTTGGCTTGTCGTTGTCTACATAGAATGCTGCCGCAAGAACGATGCACTGTAATGGGTTCGCAATATCCACCGTATTCTCTTGAAATACGAGATTGAAAATTTCTGAACAACCCGCAGACTCTACAGCTTGGATGATAGAGCTTGCAATCGCTATTTGTCTATCTCCAGACCAGCTATGTAAGCTGTTCCAATCAACGGCATTTTCATCACTTTGAGGATTTGCAGGATGGTTTAGTTTAGAATCTGCAAGTAGCCCAGACGCTTTAAAATTCGCTAAGCATTTAAGTAGTTTTGGGATTTCGTTTTGCCGCAAGTTTAGGTCTTTCGCAAGCCTACGAACACCCTCTACTGCAAACTTTGCAGAGTTTGAGCTGAAACCTTTCATCCTGATTTCTGTGTATGCTTGAAGGAGATCAAACGCCCACTCAAAGTATGTTCGACCTCCAATGTTTGATGCAGTCGCATATTCATATGCTACGCTTGGGAGAGCCTCTACAGGTTGTCCAAGCTTCTGAGTAATATTACTTAGGATTTTTTGAGCTGTGAGAGGTCCTAGATTTGATGCATAAATTTCATTTGCAACATCTGTATCTGAACCTACAGCCATCGCAAGACCTGCAATTAACTCTACAGACCCTGAGACAACAGTGTCTCCCTCTTTTCTTAAAAGACCTCTTGCATCAAGTAAGGTCTTTAGAGAAGGGCTTTTAAGTACACGCGCACTATCATCTTTATCAATCAAAGTAGCAGTTGCAATTTTGATTAAAGCCTCTGTGAAGTTATTTGTCTGTGCGTTTGCACAAATCTGTTTCAAGCCTTTAGAGTCTAGAATATTTCCTTGCACAAAGGTGTAAGGATCTGCAACGAAAGCTTTAGACGATCTTGTCCAAGATGAAATGTTTGAGTTTAGCTTAGATGCAATCGCGAGTGCATATATATAAGGTGTTGCATAGTGAGGTCCAATATGATTTGGGTTCGACTTTGCATAACTCTGAGGACGAGACTCCGCTAACGCAAAGTCTTCAATCTCTGTAGACTCTCCTGCAAGTCGGCTAAACAGCTCATACAGAACTTTATCATTTGGGAATGTAGAGAGCGCGATACAGTAAGCATCAACATTTAACGCTGTGGAAATGTCTTCATCATTCAAATCAACAAGACTGTATGTACCAAAAATGAGCACTTCGATGAAGTCTTGTTGACGAGGATTTAAAATTTCAAAGCTAAAGCTTCCAGAATTCTCTAGAGTAATTGTGTCAGAGAAATAACCCCAACGCGCAGCAATAATCTGAGCGACAACCCCAATGTTCACTTGGGAGCCTTGCGCTTGTGCGAGATTTGCATACGATGTTGCGACAGAGACTGCAAAATCGTAAGTTAGAGACTCTTTCAACTGAGCATACGCAGTCGCTAACTCTTGGTTCACTCTACCAATCTCTCTGCCAGAGGCGATTTTAGAGACAAGTTTAGATGCTAGTTTTAGAGTCTTTGGGACTTCTTCAACCTTCAAAAGTGAACAGATAGTATCTGCTGCACTCTGCGCATCTCTAGCAGGGTTATTACGGCGCTTATTTGAATGAATTGCCTTTGAAACGGAGGGGTCGATCAACTCATCTTGGATCCTTGAGATCACTCTTAAAGACACATCAATTTGATACGCCTCTTCAAGAGGCTTTTGCGCAGCGATAGGTGTAGCCCAACTGTCAGGGATCACATCATAGAGTTCAGAAGATTTCATGCAAAGACTCCAAAGATAAAGTTGCAGTTGTTTTTTTCACAGACCTATACTAGGGTGAATCTTGGTATAACGCAAAAAAAAAATTTGGAGTGTCACATGCTTCGTAAAGATAAGAAATTTCAGCTTGCTGCAGAGCAACTCACTCATTTATTAGCAATGTTGAGGGCAGCCCATTGGATTCATTGGTCAGATCATTGGCAAGTTCAAGGGAATGCATATTATGGCGATCATCTTATGCTTGAGCGCATTTACACAGGAATGGTAGATGAGATAGATACACTTGCTGAGAAAATTGTAGCCGTTTTTGGACTAGAGTATGTAGACCCCGTATCTCAAGCGAGCTTGATGTTGGCGCTTGTGAATCAAATTTGTAAAATGGAAGGGTGTAGTGACCAAATTGTGCGTTCTCTTACAACAGAGCGACTTGTTATGGATTCTTTAAATCGAGTGTTTGCTACGTTAGAGGCGAATCAGGCTCTCACGATAGGGATGAACGATTTCTTAAGCGCAACCGCTAACGCACACGAAACAAATGTTTACCTTTTACAGCAGAGGCTCTCTCGAAAGTAATGAAGCTCGCTGTACCCACAATTGTTGTAGCATGTACTCTTCATTTAATGGCTTCCTCAGCAGTTTGGTTCAAAGCAAACGCAAAAGCGACATTTGGGATAGACAAGTCTCCATTCTTTTGGTGGCTCACGGTTGGGTTCATCATTGAATATTTATACTTGAACGCTTGGTGGAAGCTCTCTGATGATCAAGGCCCCTGGAAGGCTATGATCTTTTTGCAGATTGTAGGGTCATGTACCGGCATCTTTTGGATGTCGATTTTTTACGGGTTCAAACTGAAGTATGTACTTTCGATGGGTTTGCTCATTTTAGCCGCTTTAGTTACGAAAATGGACTTTTAGACAAGTTGCTGTCCCGCTGTCCCGTGGGTAAAAATGTACCCACGGGACAGGCTTGGGACAGCTTTTCCATAGTAAAGTCATGTATTTAGCTGTGCTGTCCCGCTGTCCCAAGCATTTTTGCAGAAAAAACATTCAGACGAAGTTCGCCAAACCTTTTTGTTTGCGGAAAACGCTTGGGACAGTGGGACAGCCCACATCGTACCTCTGTTAAGTGTTGATAGCATATAGACTTTCTATGTTTCTAGCCTGTCCCGTAGGGGGTGGGACAGGCTTGGGACAGGCTTGGGACAGCAAAAAACTAGCATTGTAGAAAGTTGAGCGCTAAACTGAGATTTACGATTCTTAGGAGCATCGAAAATGCCATCTTCAAAGTTTACACTTAAGAGCCTCGGACTGCCCATTTGTAAAAATGTAGGCAAGAAAGGCTCACTTCCACCTTTGCATGATCCTCAGACAGGACTTACAGATTATCCAACTAAAGGAGATAACTTTGAGATCGACTTTGTAAACTCAGAGTTTGCTTTGTTTCCGATAGACTTAGCGCTAAATCTTGCAGTTGCGTACCCAAAGGCTTGGTGCTCAGGAGGGAATTATTTTGGGAACTACGCTTTTGAACATTGGTTCAACGCGATGGTAGCCATCTCAGAAGGTCGTGAAATCCCAACTGAGAGTCTTCGCTGGATGAAAAAGCGTGAACAGTACATCGCTAGACATCGTAAAGATTTTCGACTTGCTGGAACCATCGCCATGATCAAGTGGGCGGGGTATGTCGATGGAGATCATGGGGCGGGTTCAGGAGCTGTAGACGGCAGTAGCCTTGGGTATATGGTAAAACTAATAGAAGACTATGGGCGTTAAAAATGACACCTTACTTATGTTACTATGACTCAATTCTTCAAATGTGCGTTTGTTACTTTGAGGTAGTTGCGCTCATTGGTTAGAGGGTTTTAAAGATGGACTCAGATATCTACACAAGTATCATTCAAGGCTATGAGCTAGATTGCGCAGACATGTCGCGTCTTTCTGGTGGGCTTAGAGGTAGAATGTTCATAGATAAATTTTTGGTGAATTATGAGGACGTGGACTTTGAAGGTTGTGTCCTCTATGGTTGTTATCCAAAGGTGGGGAGAGGTGCTATTGAGATAAACCCTTGCGTAGAATTCACCCAATTAAACCTCGCGACCCCCTTGAGGTATCGTGCTTTCGATATAGGTAGCTTAAATTTTCGCGGCAAGGATTTTAGTCGCGCAAATTTCTCAGGTTTGGTTTGTGGGGATAGTGAGGATTTTGACAACTTAACTTTTGTAGATTGTGATCTTGTAGGCGCGAATTTCGACAGAACTACACTAGATGACTTCGTGTTCAAAGGTTGTGATCTTCAAGGAGCGACATTCAGACACTCAAAGATTGCATATAATAAACCGAATAAATATTTTGCATCCTTGGATTTTGTAGGATTTGATGAGTCCGACTTAACACTTACAGACTTTTCAGGTTCTACGTTAGGAAACTTTACCTACGAGCTTGAGTTTTTTGACTGCAATCTATTTGAGGCAAATTTTGATCATTCGAAGCTTATAGAGTCTGACTTTTCACAATGCTATCTAGCAGAGACTAGCTTCAAGAACTCCACTTTAATACGTGTGGAGTTTTCTGAGGTCCAGCTATTTGGCGCAGATTTCGAAAACTCGGAATTTCTAAGAAGGGTCGTGTTTGACGAGTCTGTATATGATACCTCTACAGTATTCCCAAAGTTGTTTGACCCCGACGCTCATGGGTTGACTTATGTGGATACAGATGATGACGATGACTCATATGATGAGTCTTGAGATTTTGGCGGTTTTTTAGCAGGAGGAGGAGGAGGAATATGATCTTGTTTTTTACACTCGCATTCCTCTTGCTTGCCACAGATCATACAGATTGTACGATCATCGAATTCTAACGTATGCATATCTAACCCTATTTCAAAATGGAGGTCAGATCTTAACATACTTTAAGGTAGTAGAAATTTAGAAATGTGACTCACATTCAAAGGGTCTGCTTTTTTGTAGTGGTGGCATCCAAAGCAGTTCGGGACAAAAGATGAATCTCCTTGTTGGAAAGTCTCCATCGACATATTTGTGAGTTCAAGTGACCCTCTTTGTGGGCTAGTTGTGTTTGCTGCGCCTTGAGCACTTGGTACAGGAGGAGAGCCTGACTCAGCTCCATCTTTAGTCCATAACGCTCCTACCATCTCATAGTTAGCCCATACCGACATTGGGTCTTGTTTAGGAAGTTTTGTCAAAAGTCCCTCTGCACCTACAAGAGCATCATTTAACTCCATAATCACAGCTAAGTTAGTCGCATTATCGTTTCCATTTACCGATTTTCTATCTTGGTTTCCATAGGCATACTGCCGACAGACATTATTAGGAGTTCCTGTTGGCGCAGGAGTTCCGCTCTGAGAGATAGTAGTATTGAATTGGAAAGATTCGCAATTTGCGTTAGGTGGACCACTTTGGGTTTGTGGGTGCTCCTTCAAACATTCAGCTGCATCTTGCGCAGTAAGCGCCCAGACTTTTGAGGAGCTTGAACCATTACATAAGGGTGCGTTTGCTTTGTGTTCCCAAGTAGCCCAAATCATTTCTGGGTGATTGGGTGTCCAAATCGCAAGGTGAATACCCATTAATCCTAATGTGACTTCAGCGTCATTATCAGGGACTCGCGCTTTCATTGTAAAGTATGTATGCGGAGAATCTTCTGGGACAATTCTCCAAGAAACCTTGGCTTCTAGTGTGCCCTCAATAAAGCGATCAGCTTTCGCATCACAAATCTGTTGGGAGTAAAACACATTGAAATATAGGACATTCCCATTTTGATCATAAACAGCGTTCCCATCAGCTTGTTGTTCTTCAAACTGAGAAGGCTTGATTGCTCTTGGTAAAAGAGCTTGAGTCGCTCCAAGCAATCCTGTCAGAGGTTGGTTTGCACATTGGTTTGTTCCACCATTCGGTTGGTATACTCGATTTTGGAACAAGGTTGGCTCACCGCTTTGGGAGTCTGAAGGACTCATTTGCGCCAAAAACCACTGCCATGAGAATTGATAGAAATCGCAGAAGCTCTCCTTTGAAGCAACTTCACTTGGCATGGAGGGGTTTGTGATCCAGTTAGATTCAGCAGAACAAGCTGTAGGTGTAGGCTTAGGAGATGGGCTGCACGAAGCCACAGATAAGAAGCCTAGTAAGAGAAGAAATTTCATGTAACTTTATCCTTTAAGAATGAGAATGGCCAACACACTAACTTTGTAGTTAGCGCACCTTTTGAGGCTAGATAGATACATCAAGGTCACTATCTACCTCAAATTCTTGAGCCTCAATTTTTGTAGTTACAATGTCGATCTTAAATTTTAGAACCTCAATCTCTTTAGTACAGATACCATACACAACATAAGCTATCTTTTGGGGTATACTCGCTTCATCGAGCATCTCTTTTGAGGTTTCCGTATACCAAAGCAAGACTCCTTGAGGAGGCTGGTTCGTTGGCGTAATAAACAACTCTACAGTTTTGTTACCTACTTCAAGACCGATTAGCCCCTCTTCTGATTCTTTGCACACAAAGACTCGACCAAGCTCTCCATTCTCTATAAATGCATAGTGGGCAGGTTGAAGTTCAAATGGAATTTCCCAAAGTTGAGAGGATTCAGAGATGAGGGATTGGATTTGGTCTTCTGTCGGTCTTGACTGCATACTTACTCCTTTTTTTTTTGCAGTAGTGTCAGCCCTTAGCTACCTTACTTAAAGTATCTTAGGTTAGAGGAGACTCATATGTCAAAGCGTAAAACATGGTTAAACTTGAAAGCTAGAGACGCGAAGCGTCAGCTTGAGGTTCTGAGAAATTCTCGCAAGGGTTCTGTTAACGCCGCAAGTGCGAGGTTTACTCAAACTCATGATGCGCTTAGTCTATCAGACACTCCCTATTTAAACATTTTAGAAAATGCTAAACCCTCTGAGATCCCTCAGACATTTGAGGAGTGTGTGGACTTTTTCTTCCCAACTTCAGGTGTCCATAACTATGACCACTCAGACAGTACAGCAGTTCCTTTCACAAGCACTCTTGTCGCTGATTATCCTCGCATTCGAACATCAAGTCCAAATTCAAACGAAGCTCTTGTAGCCGATGTATTTGATGGTGGAGGCGCAGGAAATCTTTTACCTAAGCATCTTGGGGATGTATCTTTAATGCTTGGTTATTTCTTGCTTTATCGTACACTTTTGGCACCTAAGACATTTATGCATGTGCAGTTGCCTAGCGCGGAAGACCAAGTGTTTGTAAAAGCTTCGGGTAGTGCAACTAGACGAATCAACAATCGTCGAGTTAAAGGATCCAGTCAGTCTGCGGGAAATTTAATTAAAAAGTTTGAACTTACAAAGCAAATTTTAGGGTCATCCTTAGACGCAGCACAAATGGCCGTTTCCGGTCAGATCGACATTGACAATCTCACACCTCAAGATGTGATAGACCTCGTCAAGAACAATCCAGGTTTGGACTCAGTCTTGAATGAAGGAGTCTCCATAATCGTAAATGAACTATCCTCTGCGCTTGGAATTCATCCAAAATATATGGGTATCGTTGCAAAACATGGACTAAACTTTTTATCTAAGGGGGACTTCGATAATCTTGACTTTAAAGCGAAAGGTGCGCTTCAAACATTTGCATTTAATCAATTAGTTGATTTAGGGATTCCTCGCGAAGAAGCTAGATTGCTAAGAGATTCTTTTATTTCTGGCGAAATCTCGCCTCAGCTTTATAGCAGGCTATCTCAGAAAGCTAAAGATGAATTTGACAAGAAAAAAGCAGAGGTAGATCGGAATCTAAGGACGAAGGTTACGGGGTTTAAATCTACAGCATCCACCCAACTTAAAAATAAACTGAACATTCGGTCTAATCCAAACTCGATTGAAGTCCGTAAAAATGCATTAGTTACGCTTGCAGTTGTAGGGATACTTGGTGCTGCAAAAGTCGCAAATGATAAGTATTGGGAAACCCAATCAGAGAATCGAAGGAAGGACTTTCGAAGGTTAGATAATTATTTTACTTCAGAGACATTATATCTCAACCCAGATATTGGTCAAGATCTGGCGATTAAGCTGAAACTTGATGATTTCGATAATCGAGGGCTTCCTAGTGGAAAGGTGTTACCTCGTTTTAGAGAGTTAGATATTTATGGGAGAGAGCGTTGGCCAAATCTTGTAGAGAATCGGCAACGCTTTAGTTGGAATAGTAGCAATACATATCAAATCCCCGCAACTTGTTCTGTTTTGAATGGGGGTTTGGTGGCAGACTTTTGGCGCAAGATGTGGATGAACTTTCAAGAGCCGATTTTTCGTATGAGAAATGATGGGAATCTACGAACTGCTTTGAGCGGTCAGCCAAAAGCTTCACACAAAATACCTTGCCCGATGTTCACACCCTTTGAAGAGAACGCATATTCTTCACTCTTACTTATGCTTGCGGAGCTACCAAACCTATCTCCATTCTCTTTTGAGTTTGGGTTCAAGCCCTCATTATTTGATGATCAAGGGAAAGCGAACCTCTCTGGACACGCAAGTCTAGCTAAAAATTATGGAGATCTCGAATATTGGGATGATCGAAATGGTAAGAAGTTTAAAGTTACAACACTTCCAGACTCTCCATATGTGTACCACTTGAACCAAGATGGACACACAGATCGGATAGTATCTACTCCTAGATTAAGTTACCACAAACATGATGTAAACGCACTTAGGTTTTCAGATGTCAATCAAGCTTGGGCGAAAAGAGAGCCGAACGCGCCATTCCAAATTCCAAGCAGGAGAGTGCTTAAAGGTCAGATTCCACAGATGGATTTGCATTTTGATGTGGGACTGAACGGCTTCACCCCTATCTTTGATGCTCAATGGGCAGCATTATTGAGTGTGTTGATGATGTATCCTGAAGCGAGAGAAACTGTCGCAAATGCGGGTATTTCTGGTTGGAGTTGGATACGCCAATTTAAGCAATCCTTAGATAATAAGCATCTATCAATGCAAGCCACTAAAAAACCCACATCTAGACGTTTGGCAAAAAGCCCTCTAACTCAGAGTTTAAGACCTCTTGCATCTAGAAAGTTGGTGAAGCATCCTCTAAACCGAAGCTTGAGTCCTTCAATGTTTCAATTGGATCTCTCCAAGATTCCAAAGTCTACTCCTCCAAAATCGACAACCAAAGCCGCAACTGAGGATACGAAATCTTTAACCGAAGCCACAACTGAGGATACGAAGTCTTCAACCAAAGAGAAAAAGCCAACTAATACAACATTGATTGTTGGAGGTGTTGCTTTAGTAACGCTTACGGCTTTTGGTGTCTACAAACATTTAAGTAAGTAAAAAAAACAATGTATCTAGACAAATCGACATTTACTCGCTATCGCGAAGAACTACAAGAGTTCTCACCTAAAGATTTCCATATCGGCCCGATTGAGAAATCACGCAAAGCGTATGTACGAATCTGCTGTGGTGGTAATACTGACGCAAGACTTAGTGGGTTTGCGGAGTTATTCGAGACAGAAGATGTGTATCTCGTTGGTGATGGGTTTGTGGCTTCGAATAGTCTGATCGGCTACATGGAAGCGCAGATGATTATCCTGTTTTTCGAAGATGCGGAGGACTATCGCAAGTGGCTAGACGATGGTGTGGAGTTAGACTTCCTTCAGTACAACGATAATTCGCAAAAGACTTTTGCGGTGTCTTGTCCAGATCGCCTTGACCTAAACGAGTTGTCTGAGTTGATAGACGCGAAGGTCACTACGGACTTGGACTGGCGAAAAGTGAAGGGCGCTAAGCTCAAGCCGAATAGCTATATCGACTCAATGGTGATGGTGCCGACAGGGACTGCGCCTTATCAATCGGAGCCTATGGCTGTACAGAAAGACGCTAGGGGTATGTACTTCAGCGGATATATAACAGATAATACAGAGGGTTGTGATGTGGAAGGTGCTGTGTTCTACGGATGTCAGAAGTATGTCGATGGCGCTTTGAACTATGCGGTAGGTGAGGGAGAGACATACTCAAACATACGTAAGCCACTTTTAGTAGGCCAGAGTCTTATCACGCAAGGGCTTTATGGGTATGTGACGGGGGAGAATCCTAGTAGTTTTAAAGGTTCTAGCGAACTTCCTGTAGAGGATGTCTCTTGGCTTGACCTACTGCATTTCTGCAATAAACTCTCAGAGATACAAGGGTTTAGACCTTGTTACTACGATATCGGCTCAGGTCGGGGAAGGTCTGCGGAGTGGGACCGCTCTGCGAATGGGTACAGGCTACTTACGGAAAAAGAGTGGGAATATATCGCTAGAGCGAATCGGGCTTTCGAGTACAGCGGCAGCGATGACCTTAACGAAGTCGCTTGGTGTTGGGAGAATAGCGGTCGTAAAACACATCCCGTTGGTACGAAGAAAGAGAATTCGTTTGGTACATACGATCAGAGCGGTAATCTGTACGAATGGTGTTGGGATTTGTATGATCCCGAATACGCCAACCGCGTTCTGCGCGGGGGTCACTGGGGCAGCAGCGCGTCTTATATACGCGCTGCGAACCGCCTCAACGGCACCCCCTCGAACCAGGTCAGCGGCTACGGTGGTCGTCTCGCCAGATCCCCTGACCCACTGATCCCCTGATCCTCTTAAAAACCCACACTAGGGCAGCCGACTTGAGGCTGACCAGAGGTGGGTTTTTCCTTGATAATTATATTTATACAAGTTATATATTCTTACTTGAGCTGAAAAGGAGCTATATGACTATCCACTTTTCGTTAGAGAAAACCTCTCAAGCTAAATCTGCATACAACAAAAAGTCTCAAAAGGCATACGATTGGTTAAACACAATCCCTTGGGGCGTATTTGGGATTGACGCATCCGATGGTATTGATTTCCAAGAGATTTTAAACTTGCAGATTGCTGTAGGTGTGGATGCAGATGGTCTTGTAGGCCTTGGTACACTCAGAGCTACGCAGTCCATGCTAAAGAACCGGCATGAGCAACTTTGGAATCCGATTACAGGACAATTGCATGACATCGACCCTTTCAGCCAACTCAATCATGTACTATGGAAAGGGCTAGAGGTTCCTCTTTTAACAGTTGAATCTTGTCCTATCTATACATACAAACACTCTGAGGGCTTAAATCTCCATGACACCGGAAGCTTCACGAAGAAATCTCGTAAAATCAACTCCGCAATTGTCCATTGGGGTGGGCTAAACCCTCAACATTTGGCGAGAGTATTCTCTAATCGTAAGGCTTCAAGCCACTTTGCAGTTGGGATCTCTGAGGACTCTGGAGAAATTGCAATTTACCAATATCTCGATGTCGCTCATGTCGCATGGCATGCGAAAGGTGCGAATGAGAATTCGATTGGTATCGACATCTGCCAACAGCCTGAAGTTAAGCATTTAGGGTACTATTCAAATAGGGGGTATGATGTTAAGACAATCTCA
>Ga0222719_10001176_pt1 | contig 25744 bp, 33 predicted proteins | sample C33_34DmetaG_FD_165039 | JGI IMG/M metagenome (GOLD analysis project Ga0222719, IMG submission 165039) | Estuarine water microbial communities from San Francisco Bay, California, United States - C33_34D | ecosystem: Environmental > Aquatic > Marine > Unclassified | place: USA: California...
TAAATTAACCTGTGAACCATAATTCATTGGAGGAGGCGAGGGTGGTTGTACTGCCTGACCACTAGGAGATGTTTGTGGATATTGATTACTTGCAAAGTTCATACCTAATCCCATAATATTTGCTAAATCTTGAGTAGATTGACTACTCTTTTGACTTTGTAATTTTTCTTCCATATCCATAAGTTTAATAAACTCTTTCTGTTGATCAGGAAGAGGTTCTACACCACTACCTGTTTGAGACATAGACATAGAAGGCTGAGGCTGCTGTGGCATAACAGATTGTTGTGGCTGTACCTGAACATTAATTGGAATAGATTGTTGTGGTTGAGGTTGTGCTAACATACTAGCCATAGCTGAAGGTGCTTGAGGAGTAGCCATACCACCCTGTTGTAGTCCTACTATACCACCTTCTGCTGCAGTTCTTGTTCCTAGAAAATTATATTCATAAGGACTAAATGAGGGTGGTCTTACACCACCCTGCTGTAATCGTTTCATAATTTCTTCTGCTGTTTCAGTAGGATATTGTCTTTTTCCTCCTACGAATTTATATTCAGGAAATTTTGCAGGTTGACGTTCTTCTGGCTCTGGTTCTTTATAAGGTTCATCAAATCCACCTGTTAATGCTGCTATACCTAATGGAGCATATGTAAGAGGCTGTTTAGCTTTTTGTAGCGCTATATCTTTAAAAGTAGCATCTGAAGGTATACCACCTAATTGAATAAATTGTTCTTTAGTAACAGGACCTGCAGGAATAGCTTCTTTACCCATTAATTTTCCTAAAGCACTTGGTTCATATGCTTTTTCTAAAGAAAAAGTTGGTTTTAGTAATCCTTCACTAGATACAGAAGCTAAGTCTACAGCAGGACTAGCTGGTAAGCTTGCACTTATTGTTGGTGCATTAGTAGCAGAATTTAAAAAATTAGCAGATAAAACATCAGGAGAAGAAGGAAAAGATTCAGCTAAGGCTGCTCCAAGAGCTTCGTCACTCGCATCTAATGCGGCTAAACCAGCACTTTCTGCAGCAGTTTCAGTTAGTCCCGGTGTTGCACCTCCTAAAATTGAACCAATACCAAAAGACAAAAGACCAGAAGTAACACCACCTAGTAAAGCTTCTCCCGGCTTTTGACCAGCAAGTAATCCACCAGCCGCAGTTCCTAAACCTGACCCAATAGCTGTAGCACCTAAACCACTACCTAAAGCAGTACCTAAACCGGGAAGAATAATTGATCCAGCAATACCACCTATAACAGGTAATAATGATTTCATATTAAAAGCTTCTGGTAAACCAGTTTCAGGGTTAATAGTAAGCTGTCCTAGTGAGGCTAGTCCCTGAATCTCAGGTTTAGACATATGTACAAGTTCTGTATCTCCATAACGTCCTTGCATAGCCATAAGGCTAGATAAACCACTATACGGTGCGTCTCTATTTACCATTAGTGCCATATTATTTAGTCCCTTGTTTTAAATTCATGTAGTGTGACTGTGGTTTGGTCATATCTGCGTGTAAAGTATTTGTATTATTATACAATGAGTCTTTAGAATACGCCATACCATTTCCAGTTCTAGCCCCAAAATAATCTGTTTGAGGTGCTAATCCGTTATTTACATTTTCTATGTAAGTGCTATTATAGATTAAATCTATCATATTCTTATAATTATTGTGCATTAGTGAAAGTCTACCCAACCTGTACCTGAGACATAACCCTTGTATTTCTGTACACTTGTAGCAAAGACTATAAAACCTTCTTCTGGTCTACCAATCTCATTAATGCTAACTACAGTACGTACTCGTGTAGCTGGTGATAAATCTACTTCTAGGTCACGTTGTTCTAACAGAAACTTCATTTCTGCTGCATAACGAATAAGATCATCGTAAAGCTGCCTACTATCAACCATATCTATATTAGCATAGTATGGAAGTTCAGGATAAAGTTTTGCTACCATTATCTACCACCATCAGGTTGAATAGCTAGTCGTATACTACCCCAACGCCAGCTAGTACCAGAGTCAGATGAAGATACACGTATAGCAGCCTGTCTACCTCTAGCTCTCATATCAATCTTTTCTGTACCATTATTAATAGTAAATGGACCTTTAGTAATTGTAGAACCACTTGGATATTGTTTAGTATCAATACTAAATTGAATAGAACCTTGATTAATAGTATAGTCAGGAATAATACGATCCATAAACATTAAGTTATCACCATCTTCAATATCAAAGTCTGCTGACTCAATGTATGATGTTAATGCTTGACCATCGCCAGTATATACTGATACAGGTTCATTATCCCAATAATAATTATCTGCTCCTACACTTACAGCACCATTAGTAATTGTATTATCAAATACAACCCTATCTTCAAAAGTATTAAAGAAACCTGTACCAAATACCCAATGATTTTCTACTGTATTATATATAATATAACGATTAGGTTCTAAAGAATCATTAGCTGGATATAACCAAATTACTTCGTGAAACTCTGAATTAGTTCCTGCATATACTTTATCTGCCTGTGACATATTAAAGCTATCATAAATATGACGACGAACTGTACAGTTTAGTTTTTGTACTCTACCATTAAATGCAAAGAAGTCATTAATACCCATCCAATAAGTAACACCTTCTAGTGCTACTGCGGCATGTGGACCAATAAGACCAGCATTATTACCTAGTAGTGTATTATTAAAGATAAAGGGAGGACCAACAAAGTTTAGTGCATACATAGCACGATCAGTCCAAATATGAATAGCATTACGTGAACGAATACCCCCAACAATTTCTGTACCATCTACTAGCTGTATTTCACCTGATGTAGAAGAAATACTTGGTTGCCAGTTAGTATAATCTTCCTGATCTGACCAACGTACCAGAAGAGGATTAAAAATAGAAGTACCTGCTTCATTTGTTCCTAAAGCAATAACGTGTCTATCATTTGGTGACACAACAATGCTGTTAATTTTAGAAGGACTAGTAGCTACAATAGTTGCTCTTTGTGGTGTACTACTAGCATCTGCATCCCAATAGAATAACTCTGATCCTCGACGTACAGCTAGAAGGTCTTCGCCCCAGTTATCCATTGACCACTGATTAGCAGCAAAGATAATATTTGAAGAAGAAGCTGCCGTATTCCAAGCACGTTCACCTGTTGTTGAAGCACCTGCATTATATACACCAGCACTATAACCCAAACCCTGAATACTCTCAGTTTGTTCTGTAGGAATAAGAAAACTTGCAGTAGCTATACCTACATCTGTAAAGTTTGAATCTGCTGTATAATTGAGAGTAAATGCAAAATTATTTAAACCTGACTTACTTGTTATTTTATAAGTAGGTCCACCAAAAGCTGTAACTGCAAAGTCTGTTCCTTCAGAAAAACCGGGAATAGATGTGCTAGAAAACGTAACCCAGTCACCAACACTTACTCCATGATTAGTTAAACTTACAGATACAATAGGAGAACCAGACTGAACATTCATAACACTTGTTAATGTTGTAACAGTTCTTATAGGTGTTACATCATAATTAACACCACTAAAGAAAATATTAAGACGTTGTTCTGTTCCTGTAGCTAATAACTTTTCAGTTGAATTATTAATCCAAGAATGTAAAACTCTAGATGTTCCAATAATAGCTGTAGTAGAATGCTTTCGATAACCTCTTAAATTCTCAGGTTTTCCTTCACGAAAGCGTACACGATCACCATCATACCACTTACCCTCCTCAGAATACTGAGTAGACTCACGGTGAAAGCCGGGCAGAAAGTTTAGTTTCTGTAAACGTGAAGAAGAACTAGGCATTATTAGGTCTTAATAATATAGTTAAGAATAATTGTAGGCTGTACGTTATTATGTGCAGAATTTCCACCAGTACTTCCAGTAGTACCACCGCTAGTATCTTGAACCTGATAAGGAGAAGGATCAGCGGGATTTCCTGCGCGTTGATTCCATAATTCATACGTACTATGAGTATGTGCTGCTAGTTCAGAAACTGTTAGTGTATGTGTTTCTGCACCACCAGTACCACCAAGAACATCACCATCTACACCACCTGATTGACCTGTTAGACGGTTAGCACTTGCTCCGCCCATATCATCCTGACCAGCAACAAGACGACCACGAAGATCAGGTAGATTAAAGGTTGTTGATCCATCACCTACACCATAGGTAGTTCCAACAGCAGAGAATAGATCACTGTATGTAGTACGACTAATTGCTTGACCATAACAAAATAGATATCCAGAAGGCTCTGAAGTTCCAGCATAAGGAATAACAATACCAGCAGGAACAGTCGCTATACCTGTTAAATTACCACCACCTCCATAAAATTCTGTAGCTGATACATTACCACTAACGGTAATAGACGAAGCAGAAACAGTAGAAGTAGTTATACTTGTAGCTGTAAAAGTATTTGCTGTAAATGTAGCTACTGATGTAGGAGGGTCAACTGAATAAATATTTGTTCCATCACAAGAAATAAGAGAATTATTTTGCTGAGTTAGTGTAATTGCACTACCAGAAACTGTTTTAACTTGAACAGCAAATGATCCTGTAGTATTCTCACGAATAAAATAAGTTTTTTCTTCTGACGGAATAGTAATAGTTACATTAGCAGTTAGAGTACCTGCAAACTCTAGAGAAGCATTTCGTGACTGATCAACAGCACCATTGTTATCACTAAGAGTAATACCTGTGCTGCTTACAGAGACAATCTCATAACCAGCAATAGCATCATCTATTAGGTCAATTACGTTAGTATTTAGAATACTACCCCAACTGTTTGGATTTTCTCCATCACCTTGTTTCTCTAAACCTAGACGATTTGTATACGTACTAGCCATTAGACTTCTTCTCCTTTATCTTTTTTCTCACACTTAGAATATAAAAGATTTGTATATGGATTTTCATTAGTTGCTATTTTAACATATTCTTCATAACTTTGACAAAGCTCTAATGTTAAAAAATTTTTTGTTATAGATTTTTGAACTAGAGGTTCTTGATTAGCTATAAAAATAAAACTTATTATAGAAAAGTATTCAAACATTATTCCTCCAATTCAGGCCAATCAAAAAGAATACCTGACTTACTTGTAGTGCCATCATCATTTAGTGTATAAGTAACAAATAAATTAGCAACATCATCTATATCTACAGCCTGAGTAATGCTGTCTTCCATTGCTGCAGCAGCCAAACGTATTTCATTTCTCCAAACTTGAATATTAGAAGGAATATTAATATTTGTGTCAGTCTTACGAATAATAGCCCAGTCAGTTTGAGACAGTAGACTACCCTGCTGTTCTTTTACCTGTAAAATAAGCTGTGATTTAAGACCAAGAGTTACAACCTGTTTACCCTTTTCGTCTAGTAGAGGATCACCATTTTCATCTACTTCATCTGTATCATCTAGTTTCTTAGCTTTAGATGTAATTGTACCATCAGGATTTTGTGACCAAGTATATAAACGACTATCAGGTGGTGTTTGTGGAATAATCTCTACCAACCCAATAGCTTCTTTTTCCTCTCTTGACCATATATGCCAATTAGAAGGATGCTGAATACCATTATTATCGGTCCATGCCTTACCTTCTTTAATTGTTTTTTCATTATATTGCCACATGTTTATTTTCTCCTATCGGGCGTTGGCGGTTTTAAAGGGGGATTCGGCAAATGCTGCCACGATCATAGTGTCACCGCTGTCATTGATGTCGTAACCACTACCAACTCTAATTTTAAACCCGTTGCTCAAAATATCTAATTCCGCAGACGTGGCTTCTGCATTAGCAAGATTAGGATAGATTAGTTTATCCGTAACATTGTATGGATTTCGAGTAGTATCAAAAAGTCGCCAACTACCTGTTGAGCCACTAGATACTTTTACAAGAACGTAAGCTGGCCTAAATCCCGTGTAAATAAAAGGACCATTTGAGGAACTATTCCCAGCGAACGACGTGAACTTGCTGAAGCCGTCTACTTCTGTGAAAGCATATTGGACATATGTTCTACCTGATGTATTAAAATTAGCGAGGGGATTGGCAGAACTAGAACCCTCCGTAAGCGTAAGCGTTGACGATGAAATAGCAGTAAAATAACCGCTGCTGGGTGTAGCAATTTGGGCATTAGCAGAATTTAGTTGGATATAAGAAGTTACGGCATTTAAATCTTTATGCCACACCCACGGATTGCCATTTCCACTTCTATCGAAAATTATAAGCATAGATGGGGCAATACCTAAACCATGGCCCACTGTGGCATTGTTTGTACTATTACCGGTATAGCTTATAACACTAAACCCTGAAGTGGTATTAACCGCAACCGTTGACGTAATACTACCATCCGTATTACTACTACCACTAGTATTATCAGCTAACCACTGCCATGCTACATAATTTTCAGTATTAGTATTTACTTCAACATTCGACCCAACGGTAAAGCCGTCAGTATCAAATGTTGATAACCCTTCAGTGTCAGTTACCTCTGCGGCTGCTGCATTACTGTGTAGGTCTTTTGTCGCTCCTCGTACAGAATCATACAGCATATGGTTGTCAGCAGCAGAACGGTTCTTAATCCACACAAAGTCAGGCTGGAACGTACTGTTCTCAGATTGATTTACTTCAAGACCACCAGAGCCAATAGCTGTGCCGTTACCAGTGTATAGCGTCGTCTGAAAATAGGCTGACGGGTCTACGATGTTATCTGGTAAGGCACTGGAATTAAGGGGCAAGAAATCCGTAGGTGGAGTGTAGGCAAACGCACTCTGACCAAAATTAAATTCTTGGAAATTACCTGAACTGGTGCCGTACCCGGAAGTTGCAGGAAAGAGTGGAGATTGTATGATGCTGCCAGCAACTTCGCCGGTTCCTCCTGCGGGATCACCGGAGTTAAACCATGTGCCGTTCAAACCAATCCAGAGTTTTCCAGCGTCTTCGTCGAAAGCGTACATATTTACGTCGCCGCTGCCAGCCCCTGTATATGTCGTACCCGCTACGCCATTACGATCTACCCGCCCAAGTGTCGCTACTAAGCCGATACAGTCTGCGCCAAAAGCTCCACCGGGGTAGTCGTTTTGAATTAGAAATGCTCTTGGGAAAAGTCCTGTCCGAAGTGTGCCAGTGCCGTCATAAGTGTTTGTCACTTCCCAGTAACATTTGCCTAGCACTCGCTGAGTTGCTGCACATCCTATAAAAAAGGAAGTGCCATCGGAAGTGTTTCGCCACTTGAGATTACCTTCACTCATCGCCGAGCTTCTCGTAAGTGGGCTAGAAAGAGGTGACAAATTACACCAGTTGTTAGATGGCGAGTCAGACATCTGATCTGCACTGGTCAAGCCGCTGCTGGTGAAGTTGTTGCCGTTGCCGCTGTAGTCAGTGCCTAGAGCAGCAGAGTTTTCGCCTGTGATGTAAAATCCGTTGGTGCCGTAGCTGCCAGAGTATTCTTTCGCAATCCACTGTCCGGTGGTGGCATTAACTTCGCCAAAGCTAGAAGGGTCGAGGGACTGCCCATCGACCATAATAATTTCCGAAAGATAGCCGTCAATGCCACGGTTAGTAGCAATCGTATTAGCCCCGATCCTTTGCAGATAAGTAGTATTGAAATTGCTACCATAATTCTGCGAAGGAAGAGTTGGACTGTTTAAGGCTTGCACTACACCGTTGACATAAATCCGAACACGATCTGTGGCTGTTGCCTGTGTGTCATCGTAACGAAGAACTAGGTGATACCACGCTGATGGGTCACGATACACAGCGGTTGTTTGTATACTAGCACTGAACCCATTAAACGTAAAAAATTGAATTTTATCGTTGTAAAAACCGATATTATCATATCGTGCCGGTGAACCACCGCCGTCTCCAGCGCCAATGATTCCTTCCTGTGTATTTACGCTTCCGATATCGCTACCGCGCTTTATCCAACACGAAAATGTCCAAGTGTTATCATTCCCAGCACTACTAGGTGTGCGCTGCATATATGGAGTATTATCGTCATTAAACCGGATCGACTGATCAATGGTGTAGCCACCACCAGCACCTGATGCTCCTGCAATTATGTCGTTTTGAAATACCATTTAAATTTAATTTTCTTCTTTATTTTCTACAATTAAAGAATCTGTCAACATTTTAACAAAAGCACTTTTACCAACTTCTAACTGATCAACATTAAATTTAGCAGAAGAAAGTTTTCTATCTAAGTCAGCAATATGATTTACAAACATCTGCTGTTCTTGTGTCATGTCTTCGTAGTTGTATTCAACATCATCAATAACAATGGGTGTCTTTTCATTTTTCCCCATAATTATCTCCTTTTCTTTATGTGTTAAGTTAAGCTGCCCACGGCGTACCGCTACCCTCAGTAGGGTTTTCAATTACATTAAGTTGTGAAGTTACATTAGCTTCAATAGAAGCTACTTCTTCTGGACCTAGTGCATCCTTTGTCCACTTCAATGCTTCTTCTTCAGTAATGTCAGCATATGGAATAAAGTTTGAAAGATCATCAGTAGGAATTCCGACCGATCCATAAACTCTAGCCTGATTGCCTTGATCATCAGAATCAATACACTGCCAGTGTGAATTATTTACTACATCAGTTTGACCATCTAGTGAAAGAGCATAATCAAGCTGAACGATAGACCAAGTAATAGCCATTTTAATTTTCCTCTTCTATTTCTATTTATTAACTTACGTTAAGGGTTGCAACAGCATGAATTGCAGTTGTAGTATAAACAATATAATCAATTCTGTCAACTGATCCTGCAGCAGTAGACAATGTAGGTGCAGTGCCACCAGCAAATTTCCAGTATGTACCAAAGGATAATGTTCTTGATCCTGTACCATCCTGTACTACAAAAATACTGCCTGTCTGACCTGCATCAATGTTTGTTGGATTGGCAAGTGTACGGTTGCCACCAAGCGTCACAGAGAAGTTCTGATTAGCATCAAAATTAGGCGTGATAGTTGCGCCGTCTGTTAGTGTACCAATGTCTGCTTTAGCTGCTTTGGTTATGTGAAGCTGTTTGGCTGGTGACGTAGTACCAATACCGACATTGCCGCTGCTGTTAATACGCATACGTTCTGTATTGTTCACGCTAAATGAATGTATTCCAGAGCCAAGAACATTATTATAATTCATAACTTGACTAGATTCAGTCATAGTTATCTTACCGACACTCAGACCATCTGACGTGCGTGCCAAGTCAAACTGCCCATTCGAGCCAGTTGAACCCGACTTGAGAATACCATTAGCCGTCACTGTGCCGCTGGTGTCGATACGCATACGTTCAGTGCCACCGGTAAGCCAACGATGTATTCGTGCCACTCCAGCATTATTAGCGTAAGCGGCATTATACCAAACGCCATCAGCATCAGTGCCTACATTTAACGCTTGTCCAGCAGTTGAGCTTCCAATAACCGCACCGGTTGTCATATTCCCAGATGTTGCTGGACTAGCTGCTGCGCCTTGTGAAACAAACAGCTTTGCACCAAGCGTTGTAGTGGTGTTAATACCGACGTTGCCATTGCCATCTATACGCATACGTTCAGCCATAGAAAGAGCCGAACCAGCAGCACCATTAGGCGGTGCAGTTTGTATAGCTAATTCACCAGCAGTATTTCTTAATACCCAACCACCCTGAGAAGCTACAGAGTTTTTCCAACCACCATTAAAGTAGGCACCACCGGCAAAATAGTCGCCATCGCTGCTTACTATAGCACCTCCCGCATTGACGTTAAATCTTGCAAGAGGTGACGTAGTACCAATACCTAAATTGCCGGTGCTATCAACAACAACGTCAACAGAAGTTGTCGGCGTTCCGCCTCTGCCAATATAGAAATAGTCCGACGAAGGATGCTTACCTGCGTGGAACCATGAGCCAGTACCATTTCTATATGTAAAGGCAGGAAAAGTTCCACCAAGTGCGGCAACAACATCACTTGAACCGCCTGTCGCAATATCTAGTTTGCCATCAGGTGACGAAGTACCAATACCGACGTTGCCACCGTTAAAGAACGTAATGCCAGAACTTCTAACGGCACCAGTTAAAGTTCCAGAGCCGTTGCGGACTGCTAGTTCAATGTTGTTGCTTGCATCCATAAACAAGCCGCTGTCATTAGCAACGCCAACCGTTTGCCCATTGATAATCCATCCAGCAGAAGCAGCCGTTCTTTGTACGTTTAAATTGCCATCAGGTGCCGTAGTACCAATACCGACGTTGCCCGCGCTATCGATAAGTATGCGTGTGCTGTTATTATAGCCACGAATCTGAAGGTCATTTTCGCTAGTGTCGTAATAAAGACCAGCGCGTACAGTATCTGCGATATCGCCTAAATAAATCGCAGCATCGCCGCCACTTGGACCAACAGTGAGCGTCTCAGCAACCGTGCCATTTTGTCTAAATCGAAGGCTTGATGTGCCGTCGAGGACGTGAAACTTAGTTGCTGGTGAAGCAATACCAATACCGACGTTGCCACTGCTGTCAATTGTCAAACGTGGTACCACTGCTGTGGCATCTCTGATATAGAATTTGCCTCCAAGAGCAGTAACAGAATAATCTTGCGACGTATCAGTTTCTTCAAGATAAAGAACAGGACCACTGCCTGATAATTTTAGCTTTGGTGCATAAGCTAGATCAGTGGTGTCGCTAGTTGTACCAATAAGCACATTGCCGCTGCTGTTGATACGGAGGCGTTCTGTGTTGTTAACGCTAAATGAATGTATGCCAGAACCAAGAACATTATTATAATTCATAACTTGACTAGATTCAGTCATAGTTATTTTACCAACACTCAAACCATCAGAAGTTCGTCCTAAGTCAAACTGCCCATTTGAGCCAGTTGAACCCGACTTGACAACACCATTAGCCGTAAATGTACCACCAACAGAAGCTGAAGTTACTACTGTTAGTGTGTTAAATGTGCCACTATCAGCAGAAACATTTCCTTCAATTATTCCATTGATTGAAGTAATTGAATCAAGGTTTATTTGTGTTAGTGCAGAAACTGCAGCTACTTCAGTAACTGTAGCAGCAGATACTCCAGCAATTAGAAGTTCATCTGTATCAATATTAGTAGCTGAAACAATACCAAATAAAGCTGATCCTGTAACTGCTAGTGCAGTACTTACAGATACTGAACCAAAGTTTTGATTTGCACTTACAGCAACTGTACCACTAACTGGTATAGTAGTTGTTACTGCAGCATCTATAGTTAGTTTAATACCTGTACCAGCCGTAATAGCTTTTACTGTACCACCTTCTGCAGATGGAACATTAACAAGTCCTGAACCATCGCCAACAAAAAATCCTGCACTAACTACATTATTAAATGTAGCATCTGTAGCTGATATTTTAGTTGCATTAATTGTTCCAGTAACGCTTAGTGATGCAGGACTAAACTGACCTGCAATAACTAGATTACCACCAACTGAAACATTTGAACTAAAGTCACCAGTTGTACCAGCAAAAGTACCACCAGTAAATGTATTAGCTGTTACACCTGAAACACTGACACTTGTTGCTGCACCAGCACTTACAACCTGTCCTACAGAATTTATTTCTATATTAGTTGCTGGACCATATGAAGCTGATACAACTCCAGTAGGATTAAGAGCAATAGTAGGATTACCTTCAGTTCCATCAGCATTAGTAATTGAAACACCTGTACCACCTGTAAGTGTTCTTCCATAAACATTACCACCACTTACAGCAATGATACCTGTAGCACCTGTTAAGTCAGCAATATTATTTAGTGCTGAAGCATTTGCCGTAAGAGTAACACCATTTAATTGAAAAGTACCATCAATATTTACAGCACTCTGGCTAAGTTGTAAAGCTGAATTATTTCCTTGTCCATCCTGTACAGTTTGTACTGAAGCAGTTAATCCATTATTACCACTACCAACCTGTAAGAGTTGTTTATAAGTATTAGCAATTTGTGTTCCGGTAAGTGTAGCCATTATATACTATTCCAATAGTTGTCAGTGTCTTCCCAAATTAGTGTAGCATTTTCCCAATCAACTGCTCGTTCAGCATTAAGTTCTGGACGTGGATTGCGAATTGCTGGATTATCTCGTACATCAGGTGTACGGTTTTGTGGATGATTTTTTAGATCATATGCACCTTCATAGTCAGTAGGACAAACAAGCATTCCATAACTGTTAAGTTTCATTACACGGTGTGGATACACAAATCCACAAGTATCACATACCGCTAAAGCTCTTTTAGTGCTTGCCATAATTATTAAACTCTATTTAGATTTGGCACTATACGTAGATTTGCTCTTTCTTTATCTTCATCCATAGCCCTAGCTAGACGTTCTTCATACTCAGCTTTAATAAACTGAATACGTCCACCCTCAATACCGGGACGTTTCATTGACATAAAGTAAGATAGTCCTGCAGTAAGACAGGGATAAAAACGTCTAGAAATATCTGCAGTCTGCACTGCTGATTTATTTACATCTTGAGTATAACGCACTTGTTCAATTTTTAAAAGGTCTGTTGTATTCTCTGGAATAGGCCAGAGATACATTGTTGGATTATCACGATTACGACGAATAGCATACTGTGATGGACGACCTGTCTGACCTTTACGTGGTATCTTGAGATATTCTTCCATTGTAATACGTTCTAGTTGAAGATCAGTATCATCACGATTAAGAACAACTTCAAGAACATCTACAGTGCTAGAAGCTAGAGCATAGGCTGTTACACTGGTTGAAACAGAAACTGTAGTTGTATTAGCAGTCCAGAGCAGTATACCACGATTCTGCCAATCCTGTAGCAAAAGATTAATTGAACGACGAGCAGACTTAGGATCATGTCCTAGTGTCTGTTCTCCACCAATCATCTCCATTGCTTCTTGAATAACTTCATCAATATCCATTGAGAAGTTATATGTACCGCTAGTAGTCATTATTTTTTACCTTTTGCTAACATAACAGACATTTTTTGACCTGCTTTGTTTTTTGCTGTAGAAGACAAATCTTTAAAATGAACGACCTTTTTAGAAGTTTTAGTATGTGTCTTTCCAGTATGAATTGATCCATCAGGCATTTTGTGAACATCACCCTTAAATGGAACACCTGTTTTAGAAAAGTGTAACATTCCTTTAGCCATTTTTCTTAGTACCCTTATTCTTTTTAATAGATGCTTTTTTTCTTTTCTTAGATGGTGGTTTAGTAATTTGTTGTTTTATATTAGAACGACCTATAGCCATTTTATTAACTTACTGTGCTTAATATTTTTTTTCATTTTATTAATTCTTAACATCTCCAACGTTTACGTGCTTGACGCAAACGACTATTAGGGTCTTTAGCTGCTTTAGGAAACTTTTTCATTTGACCGGCTGATCTAGCACAATATGATTTACGTCTAGCTGCACGTTTACCAGTAGGCTTCTTTTCAGTCACAGCAGTCTTCAGCTTAGAGCCGGGATTTTGTCTACGGTATTTAGCAACACCCTTAGCTGTCATACCAGCACCAGATTTAGTGGGACGTTTATCACCACTCTTGATGCTCATTCCCTTCATACCCTTACCTGTGCGTTTACGTACAGCCATTATTTAACTCTCCTAAATCTCTTTGTTTTTTTCGCTATTTTTTTTGGCTGCTTCACGAACTGTTTCCCTGCAGCACTCCCACGCCTCTTTGCTCTTGTGGTCGCTGCATACTCCGCACTCGACATAGCCTTGATAGCCTTTTCTGGAAGATATCTCTCTCCGGTCTTTCCAGAAGGTTTTCCTGACTTGGTTCGCCATTTTTGTTTAGTCCATGCTTTTAGGCTGCGCTGTGACTTTTTAAGAGCCACTTTATTTTCCTACAAGAGCTTTTGCTGCTGCTTTGCAACGTGTAGAAATAACTTTTAAAACACGTACAATAACATGCACTAAACAAATTTTACAATTACAGTTCATTATTTATAACCTCCTCCAGCTTTTTTATACTCACTAGCTAGTAGTTGTGCCTTACGGGCTGACCATTGACCGGGATTACCTCCCTTACCACCAGCTTTTATTTTTTCAAATAAACGCTTACGCATTGAAGGTTTAGTATAATTACCAGCCTGATTAACTTTAGACTTAGGCTTTGCGATAGTTTTTCTTGACTTTGTTTTTGGACGTTTTACTACCATTAGCTTTCCTTTTACCAGCTTTTTGAAGTGCTATAGCAATAGCTTGTTTCTGTGGTTTACCAGCTTTTACTTCTCTACGAATGTTTTCACTGATAACTTTTTGACTTTTTCCTTTTTTAAGAGGCATTATCTAGCATTCTTTACCATTGAAGCACCAAAATACATTCCAACAATAGCAGAAAGTAAATGTGTGTCTAGGGGTGTTATTACTAATCCTTTAAAAGCCTGCCACTTAATAATTTCTTGTCCCTCAGTTAAAAAAAGAAAACCGGGATTCCACTGTGTATATCCTACTGTTACTTCTATGTCAGGCCAAAAGACTGATACTATTTTAGGCCAAATAATAATTGCAGCTACTGCAGATAATGCAATAATACGCCGTGTAATTTGAAAACCTTTATTCTCATAACGTCTTGCTAAGTCAGTAGCTTTTGATTTAGCAGCTAATCCACTTATTGCTCTTTGAAAAGCATCTTGTTTAGCTTTTTGACTTTGACTCCAAATAGTCATTACTCCAGATAGTAATCCAGAGCCAAGCATTGTTATAAGTTCTAAAGGCAAACCGCCCATAATTAAGCTTTCATTACCTTTCCAGCACCACGCATAGCAACACCACAGCCACGACCTATTTTACCACCAGCTTTACGATAAGTAACTTTACCACCCTTTTTCATCTTCTTCGCCATTATATCCTTTTTAAGATACCCACCATCTTTTTCTTGGACAGAAAAATCAAAAGCGTCATCAGAACTGTCTGCTTTTATTTTGCCAAAGGGTGTGTCATAAGTATCAATACCACGCTCATATTTTTTACGAGGAGTGTATGTCGTAGTAGATTTTTTAGATACTGTTCCACTAGGAGCATCTTTATCAGGTCTAAAAGAAAGATCAGGTTTTTTAACAGGCTTCATTCTTTTTGCTCCAACTTCATCAGAAGTTTGAGAATCTAGTTTTCGTGCTGCACTAGCACTCATTTTACCAGTAGGTGTATCTACCTTCTTAGTAGGCTTCTTAGGGTTAAAACCTTCTTTAATATTTTTTCCATCCTTACCCCTAGTGGCTAAGTAAGTAGGAATAGCTACACCGGATGCTACTAAGGCTGCTTTTTGAGTCTTAGTTAAACCATCTTTATATGGAATAGGTTTTCCTCTAAGTCCAGAAGACTTTGGTGGAGTCTTTGATTTTGAACCACCTTTTGTTGGTGGAGTCTTTGATTCTAAAGCTTTTTGACTCTTATTCTTATTACCCGGTCTTGATCGAAAAGGAGTTTTACTTTGTGAAGGTGCTCCCTCCATAGCTTTTTTAGCTCTTTGCTTCGTTGTGGTTGTTGGGCTTTTTGAAGTCTTTGATTTTGAACCACCTTTTGTTGGTGGAGTCTTTGATTTTGAACCACCTTTTATAAGACTACGAACACCTTTTACAGCTTTTGCAAATTTACCAAGTGGTGTAAAACCAACTAAATTTACTGCGGTTTTAATATTACTGCTACTAACTACAGCTCCTGCAGCTTTCTTACCAGCTTTTTTAGCTTTTGCAGGAGAAGCTCCCTTTCGGAGTGCTTGTCTTTCTGCTTTTTTACCTGCTTGATTTGCACGTTTTTCCATAGCAGTTATTGCTGTTTTACCTTTTCCTTGTCCTGCATCACGAATGGTTTTAGACGTTAAAGACCCTCTACCTCTTTTCGCTCTCATTTTTTGAAGTTCATCAAATTTTTTTGGATTACCCTGCTTTAATTTTAATTCTGATTTAGAAAGTTTACGTTCAGCCATAATATTATCCTTATAATTATCTTCTGTTACTTAGTAAAGTCGATTATGTGAGCAGTTATACTTACCAGTTTTACCACCCTTTTTCATCTTCTTCATGTAACCACCACCCATTTTATAGCCCATGTTATTACGAACTTCACGTGGTAATTTTCCTAAAGACTTTTTCTTATCTGAAGTAACTTTCATAAGGTTTTGATCGTACATTTGTCTCTCCTGTTAATTAGAATTAGGTACTAGATTGTCATCTGCACCTGCAGGACTTGCTGGCGCTTGCATATCATCTCTACGTGTTCTACGTGCCTGATTGCGCTGTAGATCAAGTACTTGACTGTACTGCTGTTGATATAGTCCAGCAGTTTGATAATCTTTTTGAAACATTGAAGCTTCAACCATGCAAGCATTAAACAAAAGATCATAACAAAAATCTGTAAAATAATTTGTATTACTTGCTGAAGTAAGTGTAGTAGGTCTAGAAATGTAAACAACCTCTCCTGAATAGGTAGAGGCTGGTGTAGGAGCAACTACTACTGTTGAGCCATTACGTTGACCATAGTAACGTGGTTCTGAAGTTGAAGCACTTACAGGCCAGTAGTCATTAATAAATTCATCAGTTCTCATAAGAAGATTAATCTTAGAACTATTACTTACAATATTAATATTTTTAACAATGCGTGTGCCACTTGGCAGTGTAACTTTATTATTACCACTAGACACAGCAACTGAAGTATAGGTAACTAACCCATAATCATCTAGGTCTTTGACAAGTCTTTCCTCTGCTCTATTCACTATATTTGGAATAAAGTTAAGAAACTCGGTGCTATCATTTTCAGTAGCAGCGATTAGTTCATTGACCAGATAAGTATAGTTAGCCATAGAATACAGCCACCGTAGCAGCAGACGTAGGTGCAGAAACTTTTACTGTTCCATTCATATCCATGCCTAGATCAGTAAAATAAATTTCTGAAGCATCATTTGCAGTTGTTAGAGTAAACTTAATATTGTTACCCTTAATATTTCCATAAGCATCTGTTGAAGTACCAGTGATAAGGAAAGTACCTACACCAGTAGCAAATAGAGAACGAATGCGAGTATCAGAAACTGTTACACTTGATGTAACATCTAGAACTGTACCACTGCCTACAACATATCCTTCTCGAAGAGTTGTTGTCATTTTAGCCTCTCATAAATAAATATTAATATTTTTTTATTATAACACTAGATTATAAAATAAAAAAGGCAAAGGAGTGTAAAAAGAATTGTTTCTCTCTACACCCCCATGCCTTAGTCTAGTTCAACAGATTCTTAGGAGGAACCTGAAGCACCATAGAAGCCCCGCCAATCGGACCAGCCGAAGCTATACCGTTCACGAGCCTTGAACCGGAGATTACCAGTGTCAAAATCTGGTTCCATCTTTGTTGCAAGCTGTGCACGAACAAACATTTTGCTACCATTAGGAACATCAGTCTTAATGTACCAAGCGTTTGTATCGGTGAACCGACGATTAACAAAGAAACCACCGGGAACAAGACCCTGATTACGAATTGAATTGATCTTGTTCTGATTGGTTGCGCCATTCGTTGCCGTTGTTGGGTTTACACCAATAACAGTCGTCATCTGGCTGTTCAGAATCTGGTCTGCAGTAAATGCAAGATCAGATGGAACATGAAGTGACTCAGCCTGTGCACCGATTAGAATGCCACGATCATCTTTGGTTTTTGAGATTGTGATAAGCGCAGTCTCAAGTGAAGCCTCAGAAAGATCGGTAGCACCCAAAGTATTGGATTGATTTCCATCACCAATAGTTGGATGTGCCGCTGAGAATAGTGCAACACCATCACCACCAAGATAGCTTGCGCTAAAGCCGTTATTGAAAACGTCTGCAGCTTTTACCTGCTTGGTGTTTGCCATTGCACGGGCAAGACCACGCGCACGAAGTTTGGCAAAGGTGTCATAGAGGTTGTCTTCCATAGCTTCTTCAGTGACTGCGAAAGCAAGGGCAACTGTCTCGTGTGTGTACCGAGCAGTGTAACCTTCCTGTGCGTCGTCATACTGAACTGCAGCACCTTCACTTTTAACAGGTGCAGTGCCGAAGCCGGTAAATAGAACTTCTTCTTCAAATGCACGATCTGAATTTTCTACTTCGTAAAGTGGTTCATGTTCATTATCCACTTCACCATATTCCATTCCAAATATAGCATTTAGACCGGGAAGAAGTTCTTTTGCAATACTAGAGCGATTAATAGCCATTGTTATTTACTCCTTCTTCCCTTAGTTAACTGAAGCATCAGCAGAAATATAGGCATCAACATGCTTGACAATACGTACTTCAAGCTGTGGGAATGCGATTTCTGCAGCGACATCAGGGTTGTTACCCGGTTCGTCAACAAAGGCAATAGGACGAAGCATACCAGTACCGGTAGTACGTGTACTAGCATTAAGACCAAATCCTGATTTACCTGTGTAAGTTGAACCAGCTCCTAGAGTAACATTAAAGTTTTGTGAGTTAATGTCACCAATAGAGACTGAAGCATCAGCCTGAATAACAAAAGTTGCTTCTGGGTTATCAACAACCATTGCATAAGCTTCTGTTACAGATGTACCAGAAGGCCAGTAAGCTGACCATTTTGGTTCACCATTAGCGACATAACGGCAACCCATAAATACACCTAGTGCTTTATCGGTTGTAGTTGCAAGGACGTTTACGTATCCTGCAGCATTCGTAACAATATCTCCAGTAAAGATATTTGAATTATAAGCACTGGCAATACGATATTCATTTTGACCAGAACTATTAGGTGCACCACCACGAATGCGAGAAGGACGTAGACCGTCAAGTGCTTTTGTAGTAGACATATTACACTTTCCTTTCTATGTTCTATACATTGACATGTACACTTATCGGCCTACAGTATTCAACCCTAGTCCTGAAACTTGGGTTGTTTACCGCGACTAATTTGTGTACGGCTTTGATTAGAGATAGGCATTCGAGAATCTGAACTATTCATTAGCTGTGCATTAACTGCATCAACCATTTCTCGACTACGGTTCTCATAAAATTCTTGACGAGATTCAGCAAGCTCTGCTGGCATTTTTGCCAAAGCTAAGTCTCCACGACAGACTGCACCTTCATATCGTCCACCCTCTCTCACGTCAGAGGACTGTAGCATTTCAGGAACTTCTTCTGCTTGTACAAATTCCCAACCCTCGGCTGTCCGTTTACCTACGTTTTGATAGTCTTCTTGATTACGAATACTAATCCTAATCCATCTTAGTGCCATACCTTCGTTATCAAAACGAATACGAACTGATGGAGGAATCTCTAGCCAATTAGGTTCTTCAAATGTTGTACGACGTTGATCCATTTCCCTATTATTACTACTACGTGATTCATTTCGTGTTGTCATTGTAATATCCTTCCCACGCTATTAAGAAATTTCTGTGTACTCGCCATCGGCTTGTTCAGCCTTTAGCTTTTCCGCAGCATATTGTTCAAGTGAAATACCCCACTTATTAGCTCGTCTAACATCTTCTTGAGATAGTTTGACTTTATTGCTTCGTGAGGCTTGCGGTGTGCGTGAAGCACCTGCAACTACTTGAGCAGAATTTGACGGAGTATCCTGCAACCGTGGTGTTACCATTTGCTGACTTGCATCAGCTACTGGCTCTTCATATAAGTGAGGAAATTGGTTTCGTAGTTTATTATCAATTTCCTCATAAAAATCGTCATCCGAAGGATCATAACCCTCGCTTTTTAGTTCTGCATCTGCAGCTAGTGCTGCTGCAGTTCTAATCTGGTCTTGACCAAACCAAGGATTTTTACTTGCCCAAGCTACAGCTTTTGGATCATATTGATTTTGCTGCTGCTCTGGCATATGCTCTTCAGGTGTCTGACCTGCAGCCTCAATACGGGCATTATATTCTTCCCATGCTTGCTGCTGCTGTTTAACAATCATAGACTCAGCATAAGCCTTAGACATTTCTTCTTGTGCAGCAAGCATACGATCTGTATCACCAGAATCTGCTGCTTGCTTAAATATTTCCCTAGCTTGCTCAATACGACTACTAATTTGTCCTTGAGTACTATCAATGCTAGTTTTTAAACTACTCGATAATTCTTTTTCTTTAGTTTTTACAGAACCACGAAGATTTTCTACTTCACTACGAAGCTTTTCAATTTCTTCTTCGCGTTCCTTACGCTGACGAATTAATTGTTTAATTCTTTTTTCAGCGCCTTTTGTTTTAATTCCTTCAAGCTCTTCAGGTTTTTCTTCTTCCTGTGCTTCTGCTGTGACATCTTGAACTTTATCTTTGTCAACAGTATTAGCTTCTTGCTTTAGTTCCTCCGACTGTTCTGCTGGTTCACTGTCTTCAATCTCATATTCTACTGTTGAAGTTTCTTTATTAGAACCAGAAACATCAATTTCAGACCATTCTTCTAGGTCTACTTGTGTTTCAGTATCACTCATTACTCTTCCTTTCTTATCGCTAGGTGCGAAACTAACGGTTACGGCTTATAATTAGTTATTATAAACTAATTAATTTAGTTAGACAAATTAAATGTTGGGTCTAGATTACTAGGGTTGTCTACACGCATAATAATCTGGTCGTCAAATAATAGTAAAAGTTTTACACCCTTATAAACAAACTTCTGACCAATAAGTTTACCATAAGCTACATAGTCACCCTTTTTACACCAAGCACCATTTGGAAACTTTACTTCGTCGTCATAAGCTAGATCACCAAGGGCTAAAACTTTACCTACAGTTGTTAAATATGCAATATCGTCTTTTGTTGAGTCAGGTAAGAGAATACCACCCTTTGTTTCTTTTTTAATTGAAACAGGACGAATTAACACATGATAACCCGGTAATTTAGGTAAATCTTCGTCTTTAATATCTACATCTTCATCAGTAATCCACTCAGAATTAGATACTGCTTTACCCATAGAATGTACTTGCATTATTGTTCCTCTTCGTATACTCGAATTTTTACAATGTTTTGAATGTTTTCTTTCGCCAGTTCTAGTCCTTCTATTCTTCCGACTACCTGACGATACTCATCATAACTTGAACTTCCGCCATATGCAAGTAAATTTTTTAAATCTTCGACTTGTTTATCAAGCTCTTTTGTTATTTCTTCCCATAGTGTCATTAATTTTTGTTAGCCTCTTTTGCAAAACCTGATATCATATCAGCAGCTTTTAGCATCTTGGCTGTATCTGCAGATTCCTGAGACTTAGCAAGGTCCATAATAGCATCAAGTGCTGCAATAGCCTTCTTAGCATTACGATCCTTTTCTTTTTCCTCAACATTAATAGAAGTACGAATACCCTCTTTCATCATGTCAATCTGTATCTGTGCTTCCTTCAGGTCAAGTTCGCGGTTCTTCATCGCAGCTTCAACACTTTCCTTAGCTGTCTGTGCCTGTACCTTAGACTGCTCAACTTGTAGACGCTGCTGTTCAATCTGAACCATCTGAGCTTCAGGTGTAGCCATCTGCTGCATTTGTGCTGCTGCCTGATTAGCTTGAGCAACCTGTTGTGCTGCTTCAGCCATAACCATTTCCATAACTCTAGGATCATTAGGATCAACCTGACCAGATGCAATAGCTTCTGGACCATACTGTTCAACAAGCTGTTGGGCTGTTCCTTCAACTTGTTCCTGATATTTCATAATCATATGTTCCTGCATGTTAGCTTCAAGAACAGGAACAATACGCTGCATTAGAGGATTAGCACCATTTTGAGGGTCTTGAATGTAAGCCATCTTAGTTTGAATGTGTGCATCATGGTTCTGACCCATAAAGGCTTTAATTGGTAGACCCTTAACTGCAGCCATAATATCTGAAACTGGATCAAGTGGTACAGACTGTGGCTTGCGTGGCATAATCTTGTCAAGGTTTGGTAAATTAGCAGACTGTAGAATAGAACGATTAAGTTCTTCCATGTCAAACATACCGGGAGGTGACTGCTGTGCAAGCTGTAGAGCCATCTGAGCCATCATCATGCGGTGAGCATTAGAGGGAATGTTAGGATCAGATACTGGAATAATATCAATTCGACCATCAAAGTCTGACTTGTAAATTGTTAGTGTGTTTTCTGGAATATCTACAAGTGATTCTTCAGGTAGATATTCATAGTTAATACGACCAAGAATTTTAAATTCGTCTTTTTGAGATTTGTGTAGGCGCTTGTGAATAGCAGAAAAGAATTTACTGCTTGCTTCAAGTAGTGCCATTGTTGTACCAACTGGTCCATAACTTGCTGCATCAGATACAATCTGCTCTGTGCTATCAGCAAACTTTTGTGCGGCGTTGGAGACAAAGCCTAACATTTGGAATAGAGTCTGCGAAGGTTCTTTGTATGGTAGTGGTATAATCATCTTAGACAGATCATTACCAACTGCCTCAACCTCTTTCCATTCACCGGGAGCAATAGGATCATTATCTCCAACCATTCGCAACCCTTTAGCTTTAAAACCTCCGGGTAGATTAGCAAACTGTCCAGCGTCAACTAAACCACGCATAGCAGCAGTAGCTGTCATTGTAAGATTGCCAAGGAAATGAATTAAACCCAAACCATAGAAACCAAAGCCGGGTACAAAACGATAGTGTGTAAAGAATATTTTCTTTTCTCTACGCTTATCTTTAATATCATAGTTACGACGAATAGAAAGAACTCGTCTCGTTTTCTGTTCAATAGTTACAATATATGGAAGTGACAGACCGTCATTATCTCCGTGAAACTGCTTCGGTAAATCTAGATAGCAGTGTTGTTCAAGAAGAACATATTGTGGGTCATTTTGTGAAGAAGGGGAAAGACCCAAGATCGTATCCATCTTCTGAGCCATTGGGGTTTGTTCTGGCATAGAAGCATCAGGCAGGTCAACGTCGGCATACATACCTGCGGCTATGTCGCGTTGCATTTCAACTGGACTACGATAAATCACATGAGTATAACGGTCTGCCCGTCGCAGGTCCGTCGCATAATAACTAATATAAAATTGATCGATTGGAACAAATTCAGATACAGGACGGTTTAAACCCTGATCAAAGTATGTTTTTTTGAATGCTGATCCAATAAGGGGTAGATGAAACAACATACGTTCAAATTCGTCAAAGTATTCTGTAATCTGATCAGTAACTTGATAGTTCATAAATTCTTTGACACGATTAGCCTGTTCCTGCTTCTCTTCAGTAACATCACCAACAATTTGTGACTTTACAGGACCGGCAGGAGGAAATAATTCTTGTGTAGCTTTTGACTGAAACTTAACTGCTGACTCAATAAGAATAGGATGCACAGCAGTACAAGCACCCTCAAATGGTTCAGACGCTTCTTCAAGTTTTAGACCTAGTAGATCAAAACCACGTTCAAACATACTTTCCCATTCTGAACGTGATTCTTTATCTGCTTCAAAGTTATCTATAACTTTAGCAGCAATTTCTTCTAGCTCATCTTCATCCATATCTTCTGCTAGATTACGATAAAACTCTTCTGGCTCTTCTTTTTGCTGTACCTTTGATCTTTCATCTGGTGGAGGACGAAACTCAACAACAATACCACCATCTTCTGGGTCAATCTCCATAAGAGCTTCATTGCCGTTCTCATCTAGTTCACCAGTAGCTTCAATCTCAATTGATAACTCACCTACTGGAATTGGATCAAAGGGATTACGTTCAGTTGCCATTTTTTATATTGCCTTTGGTTGGTAATTATATGGATTACGTTCTACTACAGAACCGCCTTGTTTCTTTGTTTTAGGTGCTAAATTTTTAATCTTTTCAGCTACTCGTTTTGCTCTATCTGGTGTATCTTTTTTAGCCCAATTTGAATTTAAAGCTTCATCTGCAGCTTTTTTAAATTTACCTTTTCTATAAAGTTTTAGTGTATTTTTAAATTTTGATACTGATGGTTTACCCATTTGATAAATCATTTCAGCTAAAGGAAGAACTTGATCTTCAGATAACTTAGGAAGTAATTCTTTAGCTTCTTTAATTGAATTTTTCCAACGTGTTAATCCAACAGACTCTACAATATCTTTAGGAACTGTATCTCCTACTTTTAATTTTTTCTTTCCTATAGTTTTAAGAAAATTTTTATCTACAAGAATACCAGCGCCTAAAGTTGGTTTATTTTTTGTATCTAGATATACTACATAACTATCAGAATTTTTATTATATTTAGTTGGATCATTAAAATTATATTCACCAAATTCTTCAGGAACTACTTCATTACTATAATAAATCTTAGAATAATCAGGTTTTACTTTAGGAAGAGGAGCTTCTTTTTCCTCAGAATAAATCTTAGAATAATCAGGTTTTACTTTAGGAAGAGGAGCTTCTTTTTCCTCAGAATAAATCTTAGATAATATATCTTTAAGAGCTGTGTTAGAAGCATCTTCTTGAGTCATAACAGGATTTACATTATTACTAGGTACATCACCCGAGGACAACATTGAAGATAATCCTATAGATGCTAAACTTAATAAACCTTTGCCAATCATTATATTGCCTTCTTCACAAGAAATATTAATAATTATGATAATATATCATATAATTAAATTTTATACAACTCAGACGTATTTAAAAATATAATCCTGTACTGTCTTGCCTACGCAAGTCATGCCTAAATCATTACAGATGTAGTCAGCAATATCCTGTCTAGAAATACCAAAGCTCTCACAGTTATTCTTAATCTCAATATTAATTACTGGCTTAGTTTGTTTAATGGTTTCTGCTGCACCCTTGAGAAACTGCATTTCAAAGCCTTCTACATCAACCTTGATATAGTCTACATTATCAAACTCAAAGCTGTCTAGAGTACGCATTTCTGCAGTATACTCTGCATTCTCTGCAGCTATAGACGCTGTACCGCTATTACCCTCTGTTACATAGCCTAGTGATATTTCTTTTTCGTACTTGTCACCTAAAGCACAGTCATAAATTTTGTATTCATTCTTAGACTCACTCAAGTTTTTATTTAGACAATCTCTATGATCTTTAATTGGCTCGAAGCAGATTGTCATGTTAAACATACGAACAAGATCAACTGCCCATGTTCCTACATGTGCACCAACATCAATAGCTGTACCATAGTTATTTACAAAACCCAAGCTGTGAAACCTGTGTGGTTTCTGATATTCTTCTCCGTTAAAGTGATTATCCTTAACTGGAAAGTAAAACTTATTTCTTTTTTCTAGTATTGTAGATGACATTGTTATACCCCTTCTTCTTCTTATTCTTTTATTATTGTCACTACACTAGTAGTAACACTAAACTCTCCAGTATGCAACTCTTTTCTGTCGTCTTGGGTTTTCATCGTCTTCCCAATCAGCATCTTCGATATGTTCAATACGCCAACTCTCCTTTAGATATAGCGCAGCCATAGTCAAGGCATCAACTTGGTCATCGTGTGGCGCATACGGAAAAGTAGTTACTTCTTCTGCTAATTCGTCAGCCCACTGTTTGTATGCTGGCAGATAGATACGCCCAGACTCAAACAGAGGCGTAATAGCATTCAGCCGTGTTGTTTTATCTTTGTCTGGATTGTATTCCAGAACAGGCAGACCAGCCCTACGCATATCCTGAATTAACGACTGACCACTAGCTTTCTTTTCTACCAGACAGACATCCGGCCTGTGTGTTTTAAACTGGTCTTGAGCAATTCTTCGTAGGTCTGGATACTCATACCTACCTCTCTTGCTGCCAAGCAGTATCATATTGCTTACAATCTGTTCTACGCCAGTATCTTCATCTTCATATACTGAATGAAAAATACCCCATGTCTGTATCACACTAAAGTCTGCTGTGCTGCTAGTAGAAAAGGCTGTATCGTATGTTTGCAATACAAACTCACAT
>Ga0222719_10001177_pt1 | contig 25740 bp, 34 predicted proteins | sample C33_34DmetaG_FD_165039 | JGI IMG/M metagenome (GOLD analysis project Ga0222719, IMG submission 165039) | Estuarine water microbial communities from San Francisco Bay, California, United States - C33_34D | ecosystem: Environmental > Aquatic > Marine > Unclassified | place: USA: California...
TAGATTGGCCAGAAAATATAAAAGAGCTTCAAAAAAATTGGATTGGAAGATCAGAGGGGGTAGAGCTTGGTTTTAATATTGAAAATTCCGATGATTTAATAAATGTTTATACTACTAGACCAGATACACTTTTTGGAGCAACTTATATGGTTCTTGCGCCTGAACACACGTTGATTGACTCTCTTGTAACAGATAATAATAGAGAGAAAGTTGATGCATATATTGAAGAATCAGCCAAGAAATCTGATTTCGATAGAACAGAAGTTAATAAAGATAAAACAGGTGTATTTACAGGTAGTTATGCCATTAATCCTTTGAGCCAAGAAAAGATTGAAATTTGGATAGCAGACTATGTTCTAATAAGCTACGGAACTGGTGCAATTATGGCCGTTCCAGGTCACGATGAAAGAGATTGGGAATTTGCTAAAAAGTATGATTTGCTAATTAAAGAGGTTGTAGAAGGTGGAGATGTAAGCAAGTCAGCGTTTACAGCTAAAGGAAAGTCTAAAATAATTAATTCTAGCAATGATAACACCTTATCAATAAATGGATTAACTGTTGATGAGGCAATCGATACCACAATAGAATATATCGAAAAAAATGAAATTGGTAGATCTACTGTAAATTATAAGTTGAGAGATTGGTTGTTTTCTAGGCAAAGATATTGGGGAGAACCTTTTCCATTAATTCATAAAGGCGAAAATATAGAGCCAATCAATGAAAAAGATCTGCCAGTGATGCTACCAGAGGTAGATAATTATAAACCATCAGATGATGGAAAGTCTCCATTATCAACTATTAAAAATTGGGTTGAAGTAAAAGATGAAAGTGATAATATTATAGGACTTAGAGAGACTAATACTATGCCGCAGTGGGCAGGTTCATGCTGGTATTATTTAAGGTTCACAGATCCAAATAACACAAAAAACGCATGGAGTAAAGATAGCGAGAAATATTGGATGCCTGTTGATTTATATATTGGTGGACAGGAGCACGCAGTACTTCATTTGCTATATGCAAGATTTTGGCATCATGTATTACATGATTTAGGATTAGTTTCGACCAGAGAACCATTCAAAAAACTTTTTAATCAAGGTATGATACAGGGTGATGATGGTACAAAAATGAGTAAATCTCGAGGCAATGTTATAAATCCTGAAGATATTATTGAAGAATATGGCGCTGATTCAATGAGGCTATATGAGATGTTTATGGGCCCATTAAATAAATCTAAACCATGGAGCACAAAAGGTCTTCAAGGATGTTATAGGTTTGTTAAGAAGTTATGGTCAATAGTAATCGATGATAATGGTTCATTATCGTCGAGAATATGCGATGATAAAGCTCCCAATAAAGAGACATTATTTTTGCATCATCAAACAATTAAAAAGATTGGTGAAGATATTGAAAACCTTCATTTTAATACTGCGGTATCGCAACTAATGATTTATTGTAATCATCTTCAGAAATGCGATTCTATCTATAAAAAATTAATCATAGAACTTATTATTATTATTGGTCCATTTGTACCGCACTTGTCTGAAGAGCTATGGCATATGTTAGGAAACAAAGATTCTGTAACATATCAAGATTGGCCACTTTACGATGAATCAAAAATACAGCTTGATGAGGTTACAATATCAGTTCAAGTCAATGGTAAACTTAGAGCTAATATTGAAATTGCTAAGGATTCTATTGAGAAAGATGTTGTTAATATGGCGCTTTCTCTTGAAAATGTTGAAAAGTTTACTTCTAGCGGATCAATCGTAAAAACTATTTATGTTCCAAATAGATTGCTAAACTTTGTCGTCAAGTAAGTCTGTACCTTTAGACATAAACCACACCGTACCAACTAAACTTAAAACAGCAATTTTTTGATAAGTTGCATGTATAGTAAGTGATTCAATTGATTTCCATGGAGCTGGCCCGACCTCAAGAAAGATAATATATCCTAAAATTACTATCGAACAAATAAAAAGGGCGTAAGTAACGTTTTTCAATCCTTTTGAGTAAAAAAGATATGAATATATACCCAAAGTTACTAAAGCGCCGTTAAACACTGAATTTGCAAAGAAAATATGCAAAGAATATAGTGACGGAACATCAGCTGGTGTTAAAACTACCCCAAGTAGGCTTATTGACCCAAAAACAGCAGATAATTTTGCCAATAAACTAATTTTTGGATATTCTGATGTAAAAAAATCTGCAGCTTTTACTAAGTATACCAATACTGCAACAAGTTGAACAAACATACCAATTGAGAAAAGAATAATAGAAATACTGTTATCATCACCAGAATGACTAGTTGTGCGTCCAAGATCACTTATAAAATTTTTAAAAAAGTTATAGTAGGGTGTTTGTTTCTCGACATAATTACCGCCAGCATAAAAAAATGCAGCGAGTGTTAAAAGACCGAGGTAGGAAAGTAGTAATATTCTTGTTGTTTTGCCTAGTGTATATCTCATAGTTACTTAATTATACATAATATATATTATGCGCAAAAACCTGATAAACAGGTAAATAACAGGTTTAAGACTTATAGAAATTAATTTAAAGACTTTTAAAAGTCTTCTAATTATTTAAAATTATTTATCCCTTACAGTTTTCAATAGCGCAGATGCAAATAATCCTGTTGGAACTGCTACAATACCTAATCCTATTATTGCAATAATTGAAGTAAGTAACTTTCCTGCATTAGTAATGGGATATATATCACCATATCCTATTGATGTTAATGTAAAAATTGACCACCAAAATGAATCTATTATTGTGCCAAAATTATCAGGCTGGACATCTTTCTCTAGTAAATAAATGCCTAATGATGATATATAAAGAATTATAATTGAAAAAACTCCAAAAACTGTTAATTCTTTCTTTATATGATTGAATGAAGATACAAAAGTGTCAACAGCATTTGAATATCCTGCTAATTTTAGTATTCTAAATAACCTTAATAATCTAAAAATTCTTACAGATCTTAAATCAATGCCTAATGACAAATAAAAGGGTAAAATTGCAATTAGATCAATTATACCATAAAAACTTAATACATATTTAATTTTTTTATAACTCAAAAATACTCGTAGCAGGTATTCTATAGAAAAAATTACAACTGTAATAACTTCAATATATTGAAGAAAATTTCTTATGTAAGCAGGAAGATCATTAATTGCTTCAATTGAAAATGAAATTAGAGATAAAACAATGCAAAATTGTATAAAAATGTCAAACCTTCTACCCCCTTTAGTGTTTGAATCTATAACAATTGTTCTAAGTGGCTTAATCATAAAACTTTTCTAAAAACTAATATCAACTTCTTTTAACACGTTTTTAAATAATAATTGATTTTCTTTTTTCAGTTTTTCAAAGTCTTTATCAAGCAAACGCTTAAGAACGCTTGGTTTATTTGTCCATTTATTATAAAAAATATCAATACTATGATTTTTTGAAATAATGTTTAAGACATATAGACATAACATAAGATCATCAATATATCCCTTAGCACCATGAATAGTTTCAGGAAAAAGATCTCTTGGTAAAACAAAATATGCTATAGCCTTGTAAAGCATTGCTTTTTCTTTTTTTCCTATAACATTAGAGTAAATCATACCACAACATAAATAATAAATTTCGTCTGTATATCTAATGATATTAGAATATTCACCATTATATCCTTTTACCTCAGATTTCAAAAAAGACTTAAAATCAAAATGTTTAATATTTTTCTTCAACTACCTTACCTTTTCAATTAAATCTTTTAATACATCAAATTTGTCAGTACAAGACTCAAGAAGCTCAACTAACCTATCATCATCTAGGTGTGATTTTTTTAGCTCTCTAATACTTGGATCTTCAAGCTTTTGCTCAATAGTTTCTAGAATTGTTATAACTTTAAACTCACCTTTGATAAATTTTAAAGCAGCTAGTGCTTCGCTTGCAGGTTTTTTATCCTCTTCAATCATCTTGATATGTTTTTCATCAGGATCATTCTCCTGCTTGATTACACTATTATAATCTCTCATTGAGCTTTCAGATTTAGCAACACCATCAATCACTCTTTCATTACCTGGATAATCAAAGTGTAAACTAATAAATTTATCGAGCCATTCGCCAGAACCTAGACTTCCTTCGTGCTGTTTGTTAAAGTCATACCTATTTTTAATACCCATTAAGCCTTGGATACCATCTCTAGTAAAAATTGAAGTTGAATCTTTAGGTAAAGTTCCACCTAGCTCTATCAATCTTTGTTCAATTTGGTATTTTAAAGTAACGGTATAAATTTTATCTTTAATTTCAGATATCGATAAACCATATTTATTCATAATAACCTGAATAACATCATCATCTAGATAAAAATCCTTAATTCTTAGACTATTCACATTTGGATCTTCCTTTGAGAGTTCAAGCATATAATCATTAAATATATTTACAGCAATTTTTCCTGTTCCCCAAGTATCTTTACCAGTAATATGGATATTTGATAGCCATTGTCTAATTGCAACCCAAGTTTCTTCATTCCACGTTTCTGCATCACCGGGATCTTCTTCTGGAGGATTATTTGTTAAAGAAGAATTTGCTACAGTACAATTAATTCCATTTTCTAAAAAATCTTTATAAAAATTTTCTAAATTTGCTGGATGAGTGTATTGTTGCATAGTTTCACTTCCACTTAGATAGTCTTCAAGAATAATAATTAAAGCAGTTAATCTTCTGTTACCTTCAATCATAAAGTATTTTCCGCTTTCTTTTACAAAACCGACCATTATATCTCCATTATCTTGCCATCCCTGAGATAATATTCTTCTTACTAACTCACCTATTTTTTTATTTTCTCTCATATCCTCTAGCACTCTTTCATGGGATTTTTTAAGAAGTGATAACGGTCTCTCTTCGCTTACGTTAGATATATTTCGCGGATTATTATGCCACAACAATATATTTAGTGTTTCTGCGCTAACTTCAGTAGCACCATCTGTTAAAAGCTTTATCCTCTTTTGAGAAAAGCTGTTGGTAATTTTTGCACCTTTCATTACTATAATCTCCTTATATCTTTATAAAATATTTTAATTTATCTCTGTTTATTAAGCATAATCCATCAATAAACCTTATTGGAATATCAAAGCTATTATAATCATTCAATAATGACTCAATTATGGAATTCACTTCATAAGGTTTATGATTATTAATTTTTTCCTCAAGTTTTAATAAAAATTCTTCACAAAAATGAAATTGCTCATTAGTACAATAATAAGCTTCATTTTCTTCAATGATTTTTGAAGGAAACTTTAAAATATATGATCTTAAATCTTCTTTTTTTCGTTGTTTAAATTCTGCTAGAATTGCATCTCTGTTAAAACAATCTTTCAGAAATTCCTCAAGCTCTAAAGGATAGTCCATTTTGTGAAAAATGAAGTATTGCAACCTCCTAACTTCTTCTTTAACCTGGGTTTCCTTAAATGCCAAATGCATTGCATTGTAAAGATTATTTTTCTGTCTTGGTGTAGTTTTTATAAAATCAAATCCAGGATCAATCAACCCCTTTAAAGAATGATCGAAAATACTTGTTGGAGATACTTTGTTAAAAATTCCGTGATTTATGTTATTATATAAATGTAGAAAATAATCCTTTCTATCTTCGTCAATAGATATGGCATGCCATTTATTTTTATCTAAACTTCTCACTGCACTGTAAATGAAAAAATTAAAATTATCAAAATCATCTTCGCTAATTTTTAAATTTTTAATATCTAAATTGAGGATATTAAATTCATGCGCAATATCTTTTAATTTATCTTTTAAGTCATTTTTATCTCGAACAAAAACATCATTAATTTTTGGTTCTAAATCATCAGAAATATCTGCAAATAACCAACCGCTGGTAATTCTGTATGAAATATTTGGCATGTTATCACTGTATTCAACAACAAATGTCTCCTGACTTACTGTAGATTGATCTGGATTTCTAATTGCTCTACCAACACACTGGATATATTTCACTAAAGAGCTTGTAGGAACAGCTAATGCAACTGTGTTGACGTTGGGGTCATCAAAACCTTCTGAAATCATATTAGTGTTTATTATAATAGCTTTTTTAGCGCTTTTAAACTTATCTAAGTATTCATTTGGGTCTATTTTAAGTGGATTACCTCTTTTCCCTGCGTTAAAATATCCAACTAGGTCATAATATTCGTTTATTATAGGAAACTCGTTAAACATATCATATAAAGCCTCTGAATGTTTAACTGTATTAACATAAATGATTATTTTTGAATAATCCTCTTTGTTTGCAATGATATCCTTGACAATAAACTCATTTCTTGTATATGTATTAAATTTTTCAGATTCTTTAATACTTTCAGTATCAGAGGTCGTTATTAATTCGTTTGTATTTTTAGTTTGAAATATAGGCTTTATTATCACCCCTTTTTTTACCAGCTTGCTAAAAGTTATCTGATAAGAGGTTTTATCAAAAAATAAGTCTTTTTTATCCAGTCTAGTTGGGGTGGCAGTAAGGCCAAGTATTCCTAATTTTTTATCTTCAAAAAAAGTTTTATATGATTGTGCTGATGAGTGGTGACATTCGTCGATTACTAAATATTTAAAATTATGATCACTATTATTTTCAATTAGCTCTATGCCCTTACTAACCATTTCTACTTGCAATAAATCTTTTATCTGATTATCAAAATTAAATTTATTTTTCCAATTAACACTATCTCTGACGCCAATAGTTTGTTCTTTTAGTGTAAGTCTATGAGTTATCCATAAACATTTATTTTTTGAATCTATAGAACCATTTTTAATTAATTCGTTTATTGTTCTAATAGCGGTTAGAGTCTTTCCACCTCCAGTTGGAATTACTAAAAGAAGATTACTTGATGGTTTATCTTCAAAATCAGCAATGATATTTTTAATTGCATTATCCTGAAAACTATATTTATCTACTTGTTTACTCATCAAAAAACCAACCTAATTTTTTATATGTATGCTCATCTGTTTCAAATTGATCACCATTTTTCCAAATTACATTAATAAAATCATCAATCATAAATTTTGTGTCTTCAAAGTTTTTTTCTAAAACTACTATTAATTCAACATTTTGATCACCATAAAAATTCTTATAAAACACTAATTGACCTATTGCTTTTTTAAACTGACTGCCTTTATTGTCTTTTGTAATTGACTTCATTTCAAAGTAGTATTTTTTTTCTTTTATAAATATTAAATCAACTAAAGGATCTTCAAAAAATTCGCCACCTTTGTTTACTAGTTGCAATTTAGCCATTTCGACAAGCTTTTTATGAATTTCAACCGCTCTTTCAAGTTTTTGATTATCTTTCTCAATTAATACTATATCTGTATTTGCATTCAATGTTGAATTTTTATAAATACTGCAGAAATCTTCCCATGATTTTAATGTAGACATTCTCCTTTTGAGTGTTACATCACTTAAACCTTTTAGTTCTAAATAGCTAAATTTTTCAAGCTCTTCATGGGTGAAGACTAGCTTTCTAAAATCTTTAAAGGTTTTGTTATTCGAATACGCATTATACACACTTAAAGACATTATTAGTTCGCTTAAATATAGTCTTTTTTCATAAGATGATAATGAAAGTATCTTATTACCTAGATCGGTCAGCCCTTTTCCCTTCTTTGTTAAACCAAGTATGTCACATGCGTCTTTATAATAAGCTATATTTCTATGATAATGTTTATCAATCGTTCCATCTTCTTGATAGACATCTAAATATTTTTTTTCTACAAAACTACTCTTTCTGGAAGCCAAATCATGCGCAATGTTGATATATCTTATTTTTTTTCGTTTTACAGATTTTAAAATTTCAAAAATCCTCAAGATTTCGTTCGCTTGAGGTAAATCTTTACTAGCAAATTTGTTGGGAAGGTTTTTACTCATATCTTATAATTTGTAATTACAACTTCTTTTGCTTTTTCTCTTTTTTCAGCTTTTGAAGCTATTGTTCTTGAAACTAGAAATTTATCTGAAAATCTATTATCATGTTCATCCTCAAATATGAGAAACTGTCCATTTTTTTCATTGATTTTGAAGTAAATTTTTTCTGTTAATTCTGTATCTGAATTTGATAACATATAATAAGCTCCAAGTTTATCAAGCTCATCGCAAAAATTACTCAAACTATTATGATCTTCTATGCCAAAATCATCCTTAGAATACTTTGTAAATGAAGTTGGATCTAGCGGAATATATGGAGGATCGATGTATATAAAGTCGCCTTTTTTAATATGCTTAATGATTTGTTCATATCCATGGCATTCAATATTAACGTTTTGAAGATTTTTATTCACTTTAAGCAAATTTTGACTGTCACAAATTGTTGGGTTTTTATAACTACCAATTGGAACATTGAATTTACCATTAGAATTTTCTCTGTAAAGTCCATTAAAACATGTTCTGTTAAGATAAATAAAGAGTGATGCGACATCTACAGTATTTACGTCTTTAATTTCATTATACTTATCTCTCATTTCATAGAAATAATCTTTATTATGATTTTTTTGATGCTCTTCTAGTTTTTTAATAAGCGCTTTAACATCCGTTTTAATTGAATTGTATGTAGTTATAAGATTTTGATTTATATCTGATAAATAAGCATTATGAGGAGCTAAATTAAAGTAAAAACCTCCAGAACCAACCATTGGTTCAAAGTATGTATTTTTTTTGATATCAAATTTTTTATGAATAAGCTTTTTAAGATCATTGGCAAGTTTATATTTTCCACCTGCCCATTTCACAAAAGGTTTTGCTGATTTATTTTTCATGTATTAAAAATATGAATATTTTGATGTTTTAAAAATCTTTCTATTTCTAGCGCTTCGTTACGTGTTTCGGTAGTAATGATTCTAAACTGAATGTGTTCTATATTTTTCCATACATATTCTCTTTTATAATGATTGTTTCTTCGTCCAACGCCACCATATTCTTTTGGAATTAATGAACACATACGCTCTCCTACCTTAACTCCAACTCCAAAAAGTACGTATTCATTGGTATCATTGTTTTTTAGTTGATAAAAACCAGGATAAGAAGGGTTTCTTACTGCTTTTATCATTAAAGTTCTAAAACTATCATATGATTTAGATGGATTTGGTAATGTTTTCCATTTGGTCCAATTAAGATCTTTAGTATTCATCTTCATCTCTGTATTTGTTAACACCAGCTATTTCATCCGCTATATCACCAAATAACGCCCAAGAAACAAAGAAACATAGCCAAATAGTTATAAAACTAAACCAAAAGCCTTCTACTTGCATTAAATCGGGCCAGAATAAATATATTCCTCCTAATAACAGTATGAATAGTGTATTAAAGCAGCCCATTGTAAATGAAATTCATTTATCTCTACACCATTTTTGAATTAATGGTATAATTAAAACCCACATTATTACAAATGTTATGGCTGATATTGGATCTGAAAAAATATCTCTTAACAAATTTAAAGTCCTCCAAAAATAAAGACAAAAAACATAACAATTGAAAAAATTACTAGACCTGCGATAAACATAAATGAGAATGATTTAAACACTTCCGTAAAATTATCTGAAACAGAATTATTTTTATTGTTGTTTGAAATTTGGTAGTATGCCCACCCTACTGCTATTAAAATAGGTATTATTGCTTCCATTTAATTATTTTCAGTTTCTGTAAAGTAAAAAGCTAATCCACAAACTATATCGATTAATACCCAAAATGCTTTATTATATAAATATATTGGAGCTATTGGATTAAATAGGATTAAAATAGGTATAAATGCATAAAAACCTTTATATATGTTATATACTGAACACAAACTAACAATTGTCCTTAGAAGTTCATAATAGCCACCAGGTAATTGAAACACTGCAATAAAAAGTAATAATCCAACTAGTTTATTGATATTAATCATACTAAAACTCCAATTGTTAAACTTAATGCAGACAAAGCAAAAATTATTGGAATCATACAACCTGAGCTACCTGAGCTTTTTTTAGGACCATTTGTCATTAAATCGCTCATTGCTTGCTTATCAAGGTCTTGTACCACATCAATCAATTCATCAATCTTCTTTCTAAATTGTGGCTTAGATAATTCTAAAAAATATTTTGGTACACACATAGCATTAGCTGTATTCGACATTCTATGACTTTCATCCAAATATCCTTCAACCAAAGCACCATGTACTCTTGCTGTCAAGCCGCCATAATATAGTACTCTACCCTCAATCTTATCTATTATTCCTTTATTTGCAAAATTATACCAATCATCAAGAGGAAAATCATCATCACTAATCCCTAAATCTTTAAACGTATGATCTTTTTCAATAAGATTTCTTTCAATTAGAGCTTGTTCTGCTTCTGAACATTGTGCAAGCTGGCATGTACCATCAATAAAACCTAAATAAAAAATTTGAAGTAATCTTTTAGCCTCTTTTTCCTTCTTTTTACTTTTATTGCTAATTTTATACGGAAGCAATGTGCTTAAAGTTAAATAAGAAGAAATATAATTCATTGAAATTTCAATATGTTTTGGTAGTGCCATAGTATTCTCTTATAGTGAAGTAAGTATATATAATATAAAAAGAAATATTAGCCAAAATATACATCCTCCTTCGTCATCACTTGAAGTGCTTGAAGAGGATGAGGAGGGTTTATAATCATAATCGTAAGAAGTGTCATGTAAGGGTTGTGATTTTCGCTGATATGTAGATTTTTTCTTTTTTGTTACAGTCTTTTTGTATTTTCTTTTGTGTTTAGGGGTTTTATAAAATTCTAAAGCAGCAGCACAATACTCAAGCATCTCTTCAGCTTCCACTACTACATCACTATCTGATGAATTAGTCTTATTGTTCCAATATCTGAAGAGATCATTTACTTGCTTAATTATCTCTGAATTTGAAAGACTAGTATCTAAGTCTAATTTATAATCAATATCAGATTTAGAATAGCTTTTCATTTAAAAAACCCTCTAAAAAAACTCGATTCTTCTTTCTTAAAATATTCTGACAACTCTTTTTTAATATGCCTATCAACATTTTCAATTTTTGTACCAGTATCATTATTTACAATTTTTTGATAAGGCTCACTTAAAGAAAATCTCAATAAAGCCTTAGCTCTAATTGTAGCTGAAGGATGAGTACTTTTATAAAGATATTCTCTGTAAAGTTTTTCTGTTTTCATTTGTTGAAGAAAAGCTCCTGTATCAAACCTTAAAAATGAATCATTTAGGCCGGATTGAATTCTTATTATTGCTCTAATTGCAACATCTATATCTTGACAAGCCAAAAGTCCAATTCTATCTGAAGAAATTTCTCCAGCACGACTTGCAATTGATTCTTCAACAGTTACTTCAGGGTCTTCATCGAAATAGTTATGATTCATTAAAAAATGACCAATTTCATGACCTAAAATAAATAAAATTTCACCTGGACTCATTACATTAATTAAAGCAGAATTCAATATTATAATGCAGCCTTTTTTTTCAAAATGAATACACCCTGCATTTATATCAGGTCTTGATACAACGAAAGCTCTTACTCTATTTAAGGGCAATTTTAATCGAAAACAAACCAATTCAAGATGCTTGTAAATATCTGGTGTTATTTCTTTAGAAACTTTTAATCCAATGTTTGAATGAAAAGATTCAGCTTGTTTAAACTTTTGAATTCCAGAATTTCGAAAATCAACAAATTTGTCCTCTTTATATCTTACATACTTAGCAATATTAAAAGGGTCAGACAATCTCATCATTTTATTTCAAAGTCGTCTAAATCTTCGGTTGATGATGAGGAATTGGTGTTAAGGGATCCATCAAGCATAGATATTTTTTCATTAATTAAAATAGTATTTGTTTTAACATGCTTAACTAATACTTCAAAAACTTGATTTTTATCAATTTTATAAGTTGTTTCAATTTCAGCGGCATCATAATATTCATTAAAATTTTCTTCTAAAGTATCAATATCAAGATAAGTTTTTGGTGCGGCAACTGATTTATCCCATACCTTTTCAACATCGTCTACAACTTCAGTGTCTGACAATCCTTCAGTTATTGTTATCTTGTATTGTGGATTTATATTTTCTCTGATTGAATTGAGCATTTGATAAGTATTAATCATGGATTTTTCTGTTCTTTTAGCAGGGATGCGACTACCTTTTTTAATAATAATTTGGTTAAACAATTTATCTAAATCAGGATCGTTTAGCGATTGACCTAAACTTACATTAGTAATTTCTTTAACATCTAGTCCAGCAATAGCAGCTTTTTGATTTATATTTAATGATGTTTTGTTTTTTAGCGCTGCATATATTGCCGCACCCTTCGCAACTGTTTCATCAGGATTACCAAATATTTTTGGTTTTTTACCAATTTTATCTTTTAATCTTTCTGCGATAAGAGGAATTCTCGATGAACCTCCAACAAGAATTACATCCATAATATTATCTACTTCTATGTTTGCATCCTCAATTGCATTATCAAATGTTATTAAAGATTTAGAAATCAACGTAGAAATAACTTCATTAAACTCTTGTCTAGAAATAACAATATCAACACCATCAATAAAAACTTCTACTTCATCTAAAGCAGATAGATTTTTCTTCAACCTTTCTGAATCAACTATACTAAACTGCTTTGGATTTAAAATCTTAGATGTTTCCTTTCTATATTTATCATAAACTAAATCAAGTAATTTTTTATCTATATCCCTACCACCTAAAGTCTTAACACCTGCAAAGCCTAATATTTTTACTTCTTCACCTTTTGTTTCAACTATAGAACAGTCAAACGTACCACCGCCAAAATCATATACAGCGTAAATTCCGTCTATTTCAGTTGACATTGAATATGCAAGAGCTGCTGCGGTTGGTTCATTTATGATATCATCTACATGCAGTCCAGCCATTTCAGCTGCGTTCATAGTTTCTTGCCTTTGACTGTTGTTAAAATTTGCTGGAACAGTAATAACAGCGCTATCTATTTCTCTACCAAATGAAGCTTCAACATCTTGTTTAATTTTTTTTAAAACAGAACCGCTGACAAAAGTTGGATCAAAATCATGATTAGTTAATTTATATTCATGGTCTGTGCCAATAAATCTTTTAGCAATTTCTACAACTGCTTTTGATTCATCATCCGATTTATAAAAACCGCTTGCCAACTGCTCTTCTGCTTCCGAAATATCTGTTTTTATGAGTGGTCCAATTAAAGTTTTGGCATTATTTCCAATTGTAATATTATCTTTTGAATCAATTAACATAACTGAAGGAGTTGTCCTATCTCCTTCACTATTTGGAGATATATCTATAGTTCCAGCTTCACTCAAAACAGAAGCACAGCTATATGTTGTTCCTAAATCTATACCTATAACAAGTTTTTTCATTTATCAACACCTTTATCTTTAACATTATTTTCTTCGACTTCAATAATATTATTTTCTTTGTCTTCAATTTGTTCGTTTGATGAATCATTATTGTTTAAATCTTTCTTTTCTAAATAATTTTCTTTCTTAGGTATTTCTTTGGCTTTATATACGATAATTTTTGCCGGAATGATAACTTCTTTATGTTGATTTAAACCCTTAATCGAGTAACCAATTTTTTCTGTTTTATGAACAGTATACTGTTTTTCATCTCCAACTGGCTCAATAAAGTCTATTTGCTCAGCTTCATCTGGATTTATATTGCCATTTTCAAGCGAAGTTCCTTTGTCGAAATGAATTGTTTCTATTCCAATTCTTGAGAAAATTTTATCAATTAATTTATTTAATTTGTGTAAAAATTCATCATCTTTGTTAGTTAATTGATATTGAATCTTTTCTTTTAAACTTAATAAATCTTCAAAAATTTTCTTTTTTTCATTTATTGCATAACCTTCTTTTAATTCTGCATTTTCTTTTTTTCTTAATTCTAATTCTTTGGTTAACTGTAATAAACCTTCAGTATACTCTTCTTTATGATGTTTAGCATTTGTATTTATTTTTCTAGCAAAATCTGACAAATTATTTTTATAACGTTCTAGTTCGCTCATCAATTCTTGATCTGTTGCTAAAATTTCTTCTTTTGTACTCAGAAGCGATAGTTGATCAACAAGCTCTTTCCAATCACTACGAAAAACCTCAGGTAGCTCTACTGTATTATCATTCACTTTAGTTCTCCATAAATAAAACTCTCTTAGCAAATAAGCTAGGTAAGCAATTACCGAAAGTGAGAAAATAGAAAGAAGTAATATTGAGTATTGTTCAAAAAATTCTTTACGATACTTTGCTCTTGAAGTTAATTCTTTAGCCTTATCTTCTGCTTCTGAAATTATTACCCTAGATTTTTCTTCGGCATCTGATAATGCTTTTGATGCTTTAGTTTCTAAGCTATCAGCTTTATCATATGCACGTTCTTCGATTTGATTGGCTTCAATATTGGCATCACTAACAATTTTAGCTGCTTTGGTTTTAGCATCTTCGATTAAATCTTTTGGTGTAACTTTTGGAGTTTCAGAAATAATTTCTTCTTGAGAATTGTTATCTAAACTTTTAGTTGAATTTATATTTTCAGATTTTGAAGAATTCTTACATCCACTCATTATTAAAATAAATAAAAAAATTAGTACATGTTTATAAATCATATTTTAAAATAGAAATATTATTTAATATCTTCAATATTATATATTAAGCCAAATTTCTAATCGTATATCCTATGTAATTCCTCATATCTATATCTATTAATATAAAATCGGAATCATACAACGAAAAACAATGATTGCAACCAATATGGTATGTTTCATGCATTTCTCCGTCTTTTGCCTTTTCCTTATCAAATGAAAAGAAATATAAACTATGCATCTTCATTGGAAGATTACATATCATGCATGTTTTGTTGTGATAAATTTGTTCTATTTTTTTGTATTCTTTTGAATTTGGATCAAATAAGTGTAGCGTCATATATAGGCGGTCCTTTCCCTGTTTAATTTTGATTAAAGTTTTGCGGAGAATTGGTGATAAAAATCAGAAATATCTCACTATTAAATAAACATTTTTAAAAATTAAAATCAAGATTTTTTGAGTTTTTTTCTAATTTTTAACGGTTTTTCTATCGTTAATTCCCAAAATTTTCTAGCACAACCCAGTATTGGAGCTCCTTTTACAACAGGGTGTATTTTTACTATACGGTAAATAGCTTTTGGTCCAGATTCATATCTCGAAATAATCTGAATCAGTCTATTATTTTTTACCAAAGATTGTGTAGAAATATTAAATGGAAACTTTGCCCTTCCTCCACATCCACAACCCTTACCACAACCACATCCATTATCATAGTCTACAAGAATTGTTGAATGTCCATTTTTTTCAATTTCTGCTTGAATTCTATGTCTTTGCTCCCAATCCATCAGTCCATACTTAAGCTTATAATCTGTTATTACCATCTTCATACATCCTCCTTTTGTTAAATCAGAACGGTAATAAAAAAACCCTCATCAGAGGGTTTCAGATATTTTCAGCATTGCTGCTCATCTGTCACTTGACAAACCACCGTGGCCTAAGCTCGGTTGGTGGGATTACTCCCGTCCTGATGATATTTAAATTTTAAAGCTTTTAAATTATTTTAACAAATAGTTTTTAAGCATTTTTCCAATATTGTAAAGATTTTTGTCCAATCAACCTTTCAATATTTTCAATATTCATTATTTCTTTTTTAACCTTATCTGCATCGGTATCTCCAACAATTAATCTAACAGATTTTATCATTCTAGTAATTCTTTTCAAATTATGATCATTGCTATTTTTCCAATGATTATTTCTTTTTAAGAACGCAATATACCATGAAGCTGACTGTAATATTACCTCTCTTACATTTTTATTTTTTGAGAGAATTTCAACTTCTTGTTGTGATTCAATAAAGTACTTATTTGACGACCAGCAACTAGGCTCTGCCAGAGGAAATATAATCTGAATAAAATCATGAGTTGCTTCAATCTCGTTATCTGAAAACTTATAAATATCACATAACATTCTTTCTTTGTGATCAGGAGCTTTGTTAAGAAAAAATAGCTTAAAATTCATAAATAAATTTAATATCTAAATTCAAAAAACTTAATAAAGGTTTTAACATTTACTTAATCAATTAATTATATTAAAATTATCTATGGGATTTTTTTCAAGTATATCAATTGCGTCAAAATCAACAAAAGTTTCAAAAGATATTGGTCTTCATTCAACAGAATTAATTAATACTTTAATCTCTCAATCGTTCCATGTAAAGACACACGATACGATAAAAATTGCTATGGGTTTTATGCATCACTTTCTTTATTTAGCTAATGCTGAAGCTGTAAATAAAGGAAATGATTATAGATTAAAGCTTAATGCTCTTATTAGAGAAAATATTGCAAATTGGGTAAAACAAATTGTTGTAAACAGTGACCCTGTAAGTCTAGCAAGCATTGATACTGCATTTATGGATGATAACGGAGAATATGAAAAAGATTTAAAGCGTTATGTTCTAGAATATAAGGGTAAAACCGTCCTAACAACTAATACCAACGAATTTTTTACTCATGAGCATACTTCAGAATTTATTTCAAGATATTTAAAGGATGCATTTGAATTAAACGATGAACAAGAATCTAATTTTCAATCTTTGATTTATTCCAATTTAAGAAAAAAATGCTAGGGTTATTAATCACCCTCTAAGTCTTTCAAATTATTCCAGATTTTTTCAAGATTTCTATAAATTGTCGATTCACTTTTCTTAGTTTTTTTAGTAATCTTTTTCCGATCCCACCCCATGGAACAATAGTCCAGCATGATATTTTTGAATTTATCATCTATCCTCATTTTTTTTATTAAATAAGGACTTAAAATGCGCAAATCTTCTTTCCTGACACTATCAAGTTTTAATCCAATTTGGTAATAGCGAGAGATAAATAGATCTTCTTTAAAGTCGTTTAAAAAATATAAAGCATCTTCTAAAATCCAATGGCGTCCTCTTTCAAATTCCATTGTTTCAAAACATATTTTTACTAAATCTTCATCTGAATAATCAATTGAAAAAGATTCAAAAAACACGCGAGCGCATTCAATTGTTCCCTCAACAGTTTTAAGTATTTTTTTATCTTGAATGAAAAGCGACTTGTAGCTCAATTATATTCTTCCAATCAACGTTCCAAAAAGAAACATTACCAAAATGAAAAATAGTAAGAAAATACAACCGACTAAAGAGCCATACTCATCTGTAACTTCATCAGCAACTTGAAATCCCCAACTATATGCTTTTATTCCAAAAAAAATTATGAGAATTAAAATAATTGTAGCAAAAAATGTATTCATTAAAAAGAATCTACAAAAAATTTATAATTGTTTATTATTCTAATATCAAATTTCAAGAAATTTGGAACTTTTCTTTAATTAATATGTAGATAAAATGAGAAATGAATTTTGAGGCAACCCTAAAGGAGCTTTAATGCTAATAAATATATTTTTCTCATTTTCATTCTTTTTACTTCAATTATTTACTTCTGACAACATTGAATTCACCATCTTTAATAAAACCGTCCTAATACAGGACTCTGTAGAGCATTTAGTCAAAGAACGCATTGATGATGATGGAATGATCGAAACCACAGTATTCTCTGATGATATACGTAAAGAAATGGGTACTATCTCATTTTCAGAGGCATTTAGAGAAGCACGCAAGTTAAAAGGTGCTGGTAAAACTTTTGAATGGAATGGAAAATACTACACTACAGACTTTTATTATGAAACCATCATTGTAATAGGTGATGAAGTAACCAGCGTGAACAAAGAAACTAAAATGTATTACACAGATGAACGCTTAAGTGATATGATTGCGATACGTTCATACAAAGATAATAAAGATACGAAAATTGAGTTTAGTTTTCTTGATTATGCAACGAATCAGTAAAAAGTATACTAATTTTTTAACAATCTATTAATCTGTGTAGCAGCATCAACAATTGCTGATTCTGACGATCTAAACTTAAATCCTAAGACGTCTCGTGCATTATTAGAGTGATAAACACGTAGAATATTTATGTCTTTCAAGAAGAATGATAGTTGCTTATCAAACTTGCCTAATATTCTAGCTAAGAAAGTCGGTAAATTTCTTTTAGGTGCTTTAAACCCATTATCATTGAGCACTTTAGCAATTTCTGGAAAGAACATATGATTATTGGATGCAATAAATCGTTTACCTGGTGCTTTATCATGAAGCATCGCTTCAAAGTGTAAGTCCGCCACATCTTTAATATGAACAATATTTAGACAAATATTTAAAGTGAATGGCATTGATCTGTCAATTAAACGCTTAATAAGAATATTAGAAGCGCCAATATCATCTGATAAGGAATTACCAAAAACCATAGAAGGATTAATAGCTACTGCTTCCATGTCGGTCTTCCCCTCATGCTCTTTCATAAAGTCCCATAAATATTGTTCCGCTTTGGTTTTACTGGTTTGATAAGGGTCTACATCCATAGTCAAATCCGTCCAATCTGTATCATCATACTCATTTTTATGATTAGACCCTCCAACCGATGCTACAGAAGATGTCATGACAAAACGTTTGATATTGTTCTTTAATGCAGCGTTAAGGCATCGTTTAATACCATTTACGGCAGGTTTAACCACAATATCATAATCATCTGAAAAAGATGTAGGAATTGGTGAGGCAATATGTTGCACATAATCGCATCCAGCCACTGCTTCATCCCATCCTTCATCTTTTAATAGATCTAATTCACAGAATTCAAGCATGCCTGCTGTGGAAACTTCTTTTTCCACTGCATCAATCACTTCTTGCTTACGATCTAAGGAACGCAATGAAGTTCGTACTTGATATCCTTCTTGAATGAGTTTGGAGATTAAATGCAGGGAAATAAATCCTGAACCACCGCTTACAAATACTTTTTTCATAATCAAAAATAGAAAAGAATTAAATAATTAGACACTTAAAAATAATTATAATTAATAAAGATCTAACCCTTTCGAAACTAGTCCTTTAAAGTTTGTTAGTTTATCGAGATAAGATGTTATTTTTTGAGATAATTCTTTATCATCTTTACTTATTTCTAAAATTTCTAATGATAGCAACCAGTCGTTTGGATAATTTGTCTGTAAATTTTTGAAAATTTCATGCAATCTTTTTATATCTATGTTATCATCCTCTCTCATATTTTTTACTTCTTTGTAATAATGATGAAGATTTAACTTCTCTTTTGAATAACTGATTACTGTAGGTTTTTTAGATGATAATTCTCCACCATCCTCAAATGACTGATAAGAGGCTGGACCAGCAAAACATGAAGTGATAGTTTCACCAACTGCCATATCATATATACCCCATTCTGGTTCGAATAAAGTCTGTTTATCTAGCTTGACTTTACATACATCAAAAGTTAAAAGAAGAAGCTTTCCACTAACTGAGCGGGTCATTGATATTAGCTTACCATCAACATGTACTCCGCTATCAAAATTAATTTCAATATGTTGATTAACTATAATGCCTATTGCTGCTAATTCATCATCTGAATAATCCTCTAAAGACTTTTTAAAACCTTTGATAGATCCAACTGGACTTCCAAACCCATCTAGATGGTAAGATTTGTCATGTCCGTTTAATTCTGTATTATCACAAGATAACGATGTTGGACCAGATGATTGAATATAAATAGGTTGATTATTTTTATGTAAAACCTTGGTAAGCATTCCTGATATTTGTAATCCTGAACTGAATTGAACTGTACCTAATTTTTCAGATTCAATAAGTTTATTTATACCACTTAATCCACCTATTCTAAATGCCATTGTGCTCGCAAACTCTTCGAGAACATCATTTAATTGTTGAAATGATTCAGTTACAAAAAGTTGTGGTTGAGCTGTTGTAATATCAAAATTCACTTCTGCAGCTTTTAAACTGTAAGGTATTTTTGAAATATTTGGTTCTAAACATTCTTGTGACTCTGAAATTGAAGACAAAAGCCCAGCTCCATAAATCTTAGGATTTTCAAGAGCTCCAATTAATCCATATTCGACAGTCCACCAATGCAAATTTCTCACTTTAGCCATTTCAGAAAGTTGACCTATATTTTTTTGTAAATGCTCAACTGTTTCAGTAGCTGAATCAATTTCTTTTTTTGAAGAATTTGGATTTTCTTTGATAATTGATAAATGTCTAATTGCTTTAAATAATTGGTCATCAATCGGTTTGGAGATAGCTTTAGAGCCGATTTCACCAAAGACCTTTAAATAGTTAGAATATTCTTTTTTGGCAATGATTGGAGCGTGTCCAGCCGACTCATGAATAATATCTGGTGCTGGTGTATATTTTAGGTGTTCAATTGTTCTTATATCCGCTGAAATAACTAAAACATTATTTGCCTGAAATTCCATAAATACTGCCGGTGGAATGAATCCATCAACCGCCACAGCTGCCCAACCAATATCTTTGAGAATTCGGTTCATACCTTCCATTTGAGGAATTTGGTTAGTAGTTATTCCAGATTTTGCTAATCCTGGTAAAAAACTTTCATGGGCAACATGTTGTAAATAATCAATATTGGCCTTCATTACATATCTCCAAACGGCCTGATCTTGAGCAGTATATTCAGCATATGGTTGTTTAACTACGTACTTATGCAAATGCTTAGGAAGTTTTTCTGTAATTGAATTTAGTTCTATTTTGAATTCCCTCATGATGCGGATTCAAATATACAAAATACTTGGAAACCTAATTATAATTTAAAAGTATATATTGTATGAAAGAGACATTAAGAGGCAGAACAAATGGAGTTAAAAAAATATGTACAATAATGTTGAAAAATTCGTGTTAGCGAGTGTAATTTTATGTATCGGTTCCTTGTTTTTTCTAATGGATCAATCAGAAGAAGTAGAACTATCCGATAATACCTATACAGAAAGCTTTAAAGAAGCCACTGTGGATGTAGAAGAGATTACCTCATTAGTTAATAACGTAAATATGGGGAATTCAGTCAATGATGAAGCCATGACTACTGAAACAGTGGCCACAATTTCAGAAGAAATTGAAACCACCCCTGTTCCCTCTTTTAACGATGCATTTCTTGCTGCACGTAATGAATTAGGCCCTGGTCAAACCTTTGAATGGAATGGAAACATGTATTTAACTAACTATGCTGATGAAGCATTTGAAGTATTAGATACGGAAGTTGCTGTGGAAGAAATACTAATTGACGAAACTGAACCACAACTCAGTCAAGTCGAAAATGACGAGAGTCTTGCTTACAACATACAATAATAGTTATCTCTAGTTACCTCGAGTAGAAAAAGGCGTCGCGTCGAAGGCGCCTTTTTTGATTCCCTTAAGAAATTTTTTAACCTTTTTATAGCGTTGGCTTTTTCTAAATCCTTTATCTATAAAATCTATACATCGTTGTGAGCTATAATTAGAATACTTTCCATATAGGTTTGCTAGTGCATGTAGTTCATTTACGTTATTTGATAGCTTTGACAATGACTCCATTTTCATTTTTAAGGACATTTCAACAAAAGACATTCTATTATTGTCTACAAAGCTAAATACATGCTTTGAAGAAGGAGTAATTAATATATTTCTTTTAGTTAAATCATGATGATAAATATTGTTATCATGCATATGAATAATAGTCTTTATAAACTTTTCAATTAATTTTAAATGACTGTCAAACTGTTCAAAGACGGGAACGAGATCGAAATCGTAGTCATGATATTCTGCGATATAAAAACTTTCATGCATTTGCATGGAGTGCTTAGTAGTAATATACCCAATCGGCTTCGGAGAATGCAGTCCAGCATCAATCAATTTTAAGGAAAACTCTAAAGAACGTTGTGCCTTAGGCTTTCTAAAGTTTGCATAGGCAATACGTTGTAAAAAATTAGGTAATTGGAACGATTTAACTGCAAATAACCTTCCATTGAATTCAATTTTTTTAGTTGTATTTCGATCTGAATGTATTGTTATCCCATCATTCCGATATAAGGAGTCTATGTTGCTTATTAATTCACATAGATTTGTTTCATTTTTTACTAAATAAGTTGATATAAACAAAGTTTTATTTTCATCCTAAAACTATATTAAAAACTTTATAATTATACTTCTGGAACAGGCATATTGCTACCAAAAATTTTTTTAAGATCTGAAAAACCGCCTATAGCAACTCCATCTACAAAAATTTGTGGTACAAAAAAATCCTCAATACCAGCTTTTTTAAGCTTTATTTTTGAAATACTATATTGATCTACGTCTACTTCTGTGAACTCAATATTTTGCTCATTTAACAATATTTTTGCACCTTTACAATACCCACACCAAGTAGCCGTAAAGATAGTAACACCTGCATCGTTAAAATCTGCTCGCGTAATAGTATCTTTTGTAAAGGTTGGATTGTTATTTTGAATAACAATAGCCTCTGTAATATCTCGTTCTTTAACCTGATGATAAAAAAAGGTTACAAAAAAGATTCCAAATGATAATACAATGCCAAGATTTAAGGATTTAACCTTATTCATCAGTGACAAATACCAGCGAGATTAATAGCAATGCAATTGGATACATTACATCTTTAGATCCAAATGGATCGCCCCATGCAATATAATGCATATAAGTAGCACCAATCATTACAATGGCAATCATTGCCGCGCCAAGTTTGGTAAGTATGTCGTATTTCATTCCTAGGAGCATGAATAAACCTCCGAAAAACTCAAATAAAACTACTAAGTAAACCAAAAATAGCGGTAAAGCATTGGTTAACCCTTCACCATTGACAATTGGCCACTTTCCCATTCCTGCTTTAATGAAAACAAAGGCTAGTAATATTCTCATAAAACACATTACCCATTTTCTGTAATAGGTTAAATCTATATCACAACATAATTTATTCATAATTTGCTTCCTTATAAGTTTAAATGTGTACCATCGCAATATGGTGCATTTTTTGACTGTTTACAACCACATAAATAAGTTTCTTTACTGTCATCAGCTTTAAAAACTACCGGTTGTATATCTGTTTTGGCATGACTTCCGTCACAAAATGGTTGATTGTCAGACTCTGCGCATGCACACCATGCATAATTCTTATCTTTATCTAGCGATACTGGATTTGGTTCATTGTTATTACTCATTCTATTTTCCTTTCGTGTTTAAATACTTAGATGTGAATCGTTGCAATAAGGGAGATTCTTAGATTGCTTACAAGTACACAAATTAACCTCTGTATCTTTTTCTGCTTTAACAATCATTGGTTTTTCATCTTTTGCAATTAATTTTTTACCCTCTTTTTTACTAGAGATTATATTTACATCTACAAGAGATTCTATGAGATTATCATCTTTAGCATTAATTTTTTCATGACTACCGTCACAAAAAGGTTGATTTTCTGACTCTGCACATTGACACCATGCATAGGTTTTTCCTTTTTCAATCTTAACTAAAAATGGTTTATTACTCATATTGTTTATTCCTTTCTAAAAATTTGTTATGAAAAATTATAACATAATATTAAATTATACAAGTAGGCACAATTTTATACAATAGTTACAAAAAGAGGACTTATATGAAACAAAAAATGTGTTTTGAAGATATATGTGGCTGTACTGTTGACTCATGCCCTATCACCTATTCAATGAATATGATTGGTGGGAAATGGAGACCGATAATCATTTGTAGAATTGCACAAGATATTAATCGATTTGGTGTTTTACATCGAAGTATTGATGGAATCAGTAAAAATATGCTTACAAGAGAATTAAGAGATCTTGAAAATAATGATATCATAAGTAGAAAAATTTTTGCTGAAATACCTCCAAGAGTTGAATATTCCTTAACGAAAAAAGGTAAGACGCTTGTACCGGTATTTGATATGCTAAATGATTGGGCTCAAGACTATATTAAGTAGCATGCTTGCCTATCTCCCACTGAGTTCCAAGTAAAGATTTAGCTGAGTGTTTAGCATCTTCTTCTAAGCTAGTACCCATTACATCGTTCCACCGATTTAAAAAGCCAAAAAGGGCTACAACGCTCATAATTTCTAAAATATCAGCTTCATCCCAAGAGTCATGCATTGATTTATTCAATTCTTCAGTTATGTTAACCGGGATAGAGCTGGCAGCAATAGTAAAACGCAATGCTACCTTTTCCACATTAGTAAACAACGTACTATTTTCGAAATCCCAAGCTTGCATCAATCGTTCTTTTTCCCCTCCATATCTTTCCGCTGCTCTAATTGTATGGGCTTGACAGTATCTACAACCAGCGGTATTGCTGCTTATATAGGCGATAATACGCTTAAATTCGCTTGTTATGGTTCCTGTGTTATTCATTACTGCTTTGTTAAGATTTACAAAGGCTTGAGCTAAATCTGGCTTTTTTTGCATGGTTAATACAGAATTAGGGCAAAATCCTAAAGTTTCATTGAAAAAAGTAACTAATTCTTGAGTTTCTTTATCTTTGATTGATGATAAAGGATAAACTAAAGGCATTATTCCTCTTCATTGTCAGCTTCAAGAGATTCTATTACTGGGGTAACATCAACTGGAACGTTTTCCATCTCCATTAAATCTTGAGGTTGTCCTTGCAATTTTTGAAGGTTTCTCACCGATGGCTTAAGTCTAGCGTTGTAAGATGAAACGGAAGAATTATATGCTTTACCTAATGATAAAATCCTGGCACCCACAGCTTGATATTTTTCCTCATAAATCTTTAAGCGATCTGTTAAATCTTTTGCAATTTGGATTGCTTGATTTGCGTTTGTGCTTAACTGAAATTGTCTCCAAGCTTCAGAGACCAAGCTTAATAATGGTAGCAATGATAATGGAGAAACAACAAATACTTTTTTATCTGCTCCGTCTAAGAAAAGCTTTCCATCATGCTTTAATGCCATTTGATATGCCGGCTCACTACCAATAAACATTACAACAAATTCGATAGGTCCATCAAATTGTTTATAATATTCTTGTTTTGATAGATTGCGCATTAATGTTCGACAATTGTTAGCGTGCTTTACTTCTAAGGCTTTTCGTTCGGATTTATCAGCTGTATCCATGGCACGATCAAAGGATTCAAGAGATAGTTTGGAATCAATTGGTATTTTTCCTCCGCCAGGTAGATTAATTACCATGTCTGGAATACTTCTATTGCCTGTAGAAGTTTGTTCAACAAAATCGATATACTTGATCATCCCTGCTTTTTCAACCAAGTTTCGTAAAATGGTTTCTCCTAAATCTCCTGTATCTGAACTTGATGTTAGCGCTCTACTTAAGCTATCTGTAGTTCCGATTAAATCTTTTAATTTCTCGTCTAGCTTTCCTTTATCTTCTACCCTATCTCTTTCCACCTCAGAAATATTTTTTTGTAAATCTTCAAGAGATTTCTTTACCGGAGTTAAAGTAAGGTCTAAGTCTTTTTTATATCCATCCCAATCTTTCTTTTGCAGTTCAGCATTTTGCTTTAACACTTCATCTAAAGCCTTCTTAGCTGCTTCTACAGCAATGTTTCCTGCTCTTTCGTTTAATAAATCTTCTTTGTCATCGGATGATGATGTTGGCATTTTTTTACTCATTTGATACAAGGTATAACCAATCATGCTTAAGGCAGCAGAAAATACTATTATAAATAGAGATATAAAGAAAGTTTCCATACCAAAAATATAAGTAAAAACTATGTCTAAAAATATGTTTATATAGCTAGATTAATTTTCTGTTCAAC
>Ga0222719_10001179_pt1 | contig 25726 bp, 34 predicted proteins | sample C33_34DmetaG_FD_165039 | JGI IMG/M metagenome (GOLD analysis project Ga0222719, IMG submission 165039) | Estuarine water microbial communities from San Francisco Bay, California, United States - C33_34D | ecosystem: Environmental > Aquatic > Marine > Unclassified | place: USA: California...
AGGGTCGCAAACCGTTAGTGCTGAGTTTACCGAAGTCTCTGCTGCAAACCTGACGCTCAACGGCGAAGCTGAAATGAGCGCGATTGCCATCAAGGTGTCTATTGGCAGTGGTGTGCTGCTAGGTCTGGTTCAGGCCAGCGCCGAGTTCCTGCAAAGTTCAGACGGTGTTCGCTTTGCTACAGGTGTGTCAGCGCAAGTATTCAACACAGTACAGAATACAAACGCCATATACATTGCTTCCGGGATCTCGGAGCAAGATGCGGCGTTCATTGTTGAATCTGCTGGCAACACGTTGTTGAACATCTCCTCTGACATGACATCAGAGTTTACACAAACAGGATCGCCAAACGTGGTGTATTCTGGTATATCTAGTCAGAGTGCAGAATTCACGCAAACCACTGCACCGAATGCAACTTTCTCTGGTAACTCGGAGATCGAAGCTGTCTTTATAAATACAGGCATCGGCAGTATCATTAAAGATCCGGGGCCGGTGGACATTGAAGCGTTGTTTGTGCAGACCACAGACGGCAGACTATTCTGGGAGCGTATTGACGCTGACGTACCAGCGGAGAACTGGGTTCAAATCGTGCCAACAGGCGGGATATGGACGGAGATCAATGCAAGTGGTACAATAAACATATGGACAAATAAGGTGGTTTAAATGCCAAGTACCTATACTTCAAACACTGGTATCGAAAAACCCGGCTCCGGCGAACAGTCGGGTACTTGGGGAACTACGACCAATACCAACTTCGACATCATTGATCAGGCGCTGCACGGGCAGGCGTCTGTTGCTATTGTCGGTGACACAGACCTTACGACCAATGACGGTTCAATTAGTGATGGCGCGAACACCGTTATTATTCTGACCGGGTCTCCGGGTGCTACCTTCGAGTTGCGTGTGACGCCAACCGATCAAGAGAAATACTACAACATCCGTAACGAGACCAACGCTGCTTGCCGCGTTATCTACAAGGGTGTGACCTATTCGACATCTAACGGTGTCGAGATTGCAGCAGGTGCATCACAAGCTGTCACTGGTGACGGCGGCGGCGCATCAGGTGTGTTTAAAAGCCTGACACCCAGCACTGATCTAGTTAATGATTTGACTCCGCAGCTTGGCGGCAACCTAGACGTAAACGGTCAGTCTATTGTTAGTGTGTCTGCGGGCAACATCAACATCACCCCGGACACCACAGGTCGGGTAGTCATTGACGGTCTGTCATACCCTGCGGCAGACGGCACAGCATCGCAGTTTATAAAGACAGACGGCGCGGGCAATCTATCTTTTGCTAGTGCTTCATCTAACCTTGGTAACTCACTTAGCCTGACAGGCGGTAGTGGCTGGACTATTTCTGTAGACGGCAGTAACAATTTGGTGTTCAGCTACGGCGGAAGTACAGTAGCTAAAGTAGCTACTAATGGTGCGATTACCTCCGAGGATGACATCACAGCCTTTGGTACTGTCTAATGGCGCTACCGGCTTCTGGAACTTTATCCTTCTCGCAGATACAGACTGAGTTCACTGGTGTGAACCCTATTTCTCTGAGCGAGTATTATAAGAGTGGGGGCAATGGTTACGTTCCGTCCACTGTACCAGAAGCAGTGACTGCCAGCAGCTTGACTGGTTCCTATGCACCTAATGCTCGGTATCCAGCTATTGGTGGCTATGACCCACAGATTAATACATTTAGCCGATTGTACACTCACGCCTTGTGGGGTGACAATGGGTCTGTCGGGTCTATGGATATGACATTTACCGTGGATAAGACAGGTACATACAACTATTACTTTGGCTGGTATATTCAAGGTACAAACGCTAATTCTGGAAACACCATCTTTTATGTGAATGGATCCCAGCAGGCGTCTCATAACCTTTTTACAACAAACAACTCAACAAACAGTGTTACTGGCACACTCACTGTTTCAGCGGGTCAGTCTATTCGTATATACAATGGTGGTTTTCCATCTGCTGGCTGGTCTGCACACACAGTTTACATTGGTGGAAGCAGCTACAACAACGCCGCTGTTGATACAGCAGTTAATGCCAGCATTCCTACTTCTGGTGTTCTTAGCATCTCTGACTATTATGGTGGGAGAAAGACCTAATGCCACTAACTAAACTACAGTTCAGACCCGGCATCGTCAGAGACCTTACCTCATACTCTAATGAGGGTGGTTGGCGTGATGGTGATAAGGTGCGCTTTCGTCTTGGCTACCCCGAGAAGATGGGCGGTTGGGCTAAATATTCTAGTTCCACGTTCCTCGGAACTTGCCGCGCTCTTCATAACTGGATTGCCCTAGATGGTTCTAACTTTCTTGGCCTCGGCACACATGTAAAATACTACATCGAAGAGGGCGGAACCTATAACGACATCACCCCGATCCGAGAAACAACGGCAGCGGGTGACGTAACTTTTGCCGCGACCGATGGCTCTGCAATAATTACTGTAAGCGACACGAACCACGGTGCGGTGTTGGGTGACTTCGTAACCTTCTCTGGTGCTGTAGATCTTGGTGGTAACGTGCTTGCTGCTATCCTGAACGCCGAGCATGAGGTGACAGCAGTTACAAACAACAACGTCTATGAGATTACCCTAACAGTTACGGCCAATGCGTCCGATACAGGTAATGGTGGGGCATCTGTTGTTGGTGCATATCAGATCAACATTGGCCTGAACTCACAGATCGGCGGCACCGGTTGGGGTGCTGGAACGTGGAGCCGTGGTACTTGGGGCAGTGCTGCTCCGGGTGGTCTGACAACCACAACGCAGATTCGCCTGTGGTCACATGATAACTTTGGTGAAGACCTGCTTATCAACCCACGAGATTCCGGTATTTATTATTGGGACAAAGGTGCGGGGACCTCGGCCCGAGCAGTTGAGCTATCTACAATCGGCAGCAGCCAGACAAGTGTGCCAACAATCTGTAAGCAGGTTATGGTCTCTGATCGTGATCGCCACGTTCTGGCTTTTGGTTGTGATGCCATTGGTGCTAACTCTGCGGCAACCCAAGGTGACGGTGTACAAGATCCGTTGCTTATCCGTTTTTCTAGTCAGGAAAACTCTGTTGACTGGTGGCCTACCGCAACCAACACAGCCGGTGACTTGCGTCTAGGTTCGGGGTCCACGTTCGTAAGAGCCTTGGAAACCAAACGTGAGATTCTAATCTGGACTGACACTGCGCTTACATCAATGCGTTTTATCGGGCCACCATTTACCTTTGGCTTGCAGCAGCTTGCTTCAAACATCACGATTGCCGGACCTAACTCCGCTGTTGCCACAGAGGATTATGTCTTCTGGATGGGCATTGACAACTTCTATGTCTATGCTGGTCAGACAACCCAGCTACCTTGTACCGTAAAAGAGAAGGTGTTCAACGACATCAACCTCGATCAGATCGACAAGATCTATGCTGGTGTTAACGCAGAATTTAGTGAGGTCTTTTGGTTCTACCCAGCCGAAGGATCGTTTGATAATGACCGTTACGTTGTATATAACTACTTGGACAAGGTTTGGTACTTCGGTACGTTAGATAGAACTGCGTGGTTGGACCGTGGAACTCGGACCTTCCCTCTTGCTACGGACAACAACGGTTATGTATACAACCACGAATTTGGATATGACGCAGATGGTGCGGCTATGGATTCTTACATTGAATCTTCTGTTATGGACATCGGTGATGGCGACCAATTTGCCTACATCCGGCGCGTGATTCCTGATCTTAGCTTCTCTGGATCAACCTCTATATCCACGCCGCAGGCTGTGTTTACGATCAAGGCGCGTGATTTCCCGGGCGAAGACTTTGGTAACACGGCTGCTGGTACAACAACCAGAACACAGGTTAGCCCTGTTCAGGAATACACAAAGCAGTTGTACATTCGGGCAAGAGGTAGATCTTTTGCCTTGCGTGTAGAGTCAGCGGCCTTGGGTGCAAAGTGGCGACTTGGTAGTCCACGAGTGGATATGCGCCCAGATGGGAGACGATAATGTCTGGTAATCAGGTCGCACCACCAAGACTCCCGGAAGCCCCGGAAGAATATACACGTTCATATATGCAGGATTTAATACGGACGCTGGAGATATTTATTGAACAGGAACGTAACCCGGGCGAGATTCGCGCTACTAGCGTGACCATAACAGATCTGCCCACAAGCGCCACTGGACTTGAGGCGGGGACACTGTATAATGATGCAGGTACGGTAAAGGTAGCATAATGGCTTTATTTGGTGATTTAGGAAAAGCACTAGGACTTGGTAGCGGCGAAGATCTGCTGCCACTTATTGGTACGGCAGCGGGATTCTACTTTGGTGGGCCGCTGGGCGCGTCCATCGGTTCTGGTATTGGTAGTTTAGCTGGCGGCAAGTCGGTCAATGATGCATTGACCAACGCAGCGCTGGCTTACGGCGTCACTTCTTTTGTGTCCCCAAGCATGATGCAAAACCCACAGGCCACAGGTGCATTTGGTCAGAATTCTTTGCAAAAGTCCTTGTATAATGTTCCAACAAGAGTTGCCCAAACCGCAATAACCCCCGCCAACCTTGGGACAATATCTGACGCAGATCTATATGATGTTGCTATGTCCGACACAGCAACAAAAAAAGGAGCTAGTGGGTTATTTGGGGACATAGGCGTAAGTGAGGTTTTGCTAGGTACAAGTCTTTTAGGTGGCCTTGTTGGCGAAGAAACGGATGACGATACTAGCACAACCCCGTTTGGAAAGGGCAAAGCGTGGGAAGTAACATATAACGGTGTTGTCTACGACTTAAGCGATCCAGATGATGAAAGAGCTTACAAAGAAGCTAGACAAGAAAGTTTTGCTCCAGTGCGGCGAGCGCATGGCGGGGCTATGTACCACCACGATAAAATGGGGTATGATGTACCAGTAACAGGCGAAGTTGATGGGCCGGGTACAGGGACATCTGATTCTGTACCTGCCCGTTTATCAGACGGTGAGTTCGTGCTGACAGCAAAAGCGGTTCGTGGTGCGGGTGGCGGAGATAGGGATGTTGGAGCCGCCCGTTTATATGATATGATGGCAGAATTGGAGGCCACGACGTAATGGCTACACAAACACAAGAAGTTACCCAACGGCTAGCGCCGTTTCAGGAACAGTTCCTTCAGGATATTTTTGCACAAGCTAGTGCCTTAAAAGGCGCTGGAATGCCTTATGAGGCTCAACAGCTTGCGGGTCTTTCACCCCAGCAGCTTCAGGCTGTTCAACAAGCGCAAGCTGGGGTTGGTGCTTACCAGCCGTATTTACAGGCAGCGCAACAATATGCAGCGCCAAGTGGGGTTCAGCAATTCTTTAATCCATTTGAGCAGCAAGCTGTAAATCAAGCTATGCAAGATATTGGGCGGGCTGGTCAAATGCAGCAACAACAGCTTGGCGCACAAGCTGTTGGGCAAGGAGCCTTTGGTGGTTCGCGCGCAGCCGTAGCCGGCGCAGAACTTGGTCGTTCCACTATGGAGCAGCAGGCACGAACAGCAGCGCAAATGCGTCAGACAGGTTACGCTCAAGCGCAACAAGCCGCACAGCAGGCCGCGCAACTGCAAGCTGGTCTTGGCGCACAAGCACAACAAATGGGTGTGCAAGACACTAACACACTTCTTGGTATTGGTGGCCTTACTCAGCAAATGGGTTATGGGCCAACAGGATTTGTTGGGCAGGCAGAGCTAGATGTTAACCGGCAAAATCTGTTGGCACAAGCTTCTAGTCCATATCAAGAAATTGGCTTCCTGTCTGATATCTTCCGTGGTGTTCCTGCTTTGCAGCAGACAACATCAAGCACAACAACACCGCCACCAAGCACAATGTCTCAGATCATGGGTCTTGGTATTGCTGGCCTTGGGGCTTACGGAAATGCGATGCAAGGCACAGGCAATTTTTTGGGAATGAGTAGATAATGGTAAGGCCACCACTTAATCGTCGAATGTTTCGTGTACCGGGGATGTCTCGTCAGCCTCAAGGTATTCTTGCGTCTGGTCCACAGATCATGGATGCTGCTATGCGGTCCACGGACCAAAGTCCAATTATGCAGGTATCTACTGATCCTGTTGTTCAAGTACCCCGCACAAGATCAAGAGAAACGGTGAAAGAAAACTTTAAAAACTTTTCAGAGATGTTTAGTCCTATTGGGGAAGCATTAGCCGCAGGCTCTGGGGTAGGTAGGGATATAGTAGAAAGAAGACGAATGGAAAGAGCCCAGCTTGCGGCTGATGAAATGGTGCAAAAAACTCTTGCGATGCAGGACGCAGACCCGACTGACCCGGATGAAAGCATGTATGGTTCCGACTATGAGTACGATGCTAAAGTGTATGGCCCTGCTCGTTATGATGGCATGAACCCGGATGAAAGCATGTACTCTAGTGGTGATGCCGGAGCGCCTTTTGATCTAGGAGCCGCAATTAACGAAACCAATAAAAAGGTTATAGATAAAAACCCTACAGATAATAAATCAAAAGTAGATGACATGATGTCTATGCAGGTAGACGCTGCGGCCAAACTTCGAAGAAACCTAGAAAATATTTACAAGGGTGTAGATTTTGATAAAAACGTGACAGAAGCGTCACAAAATCTTACAACACGGATTTCTGATCTTCAGGAAACGATGAACAAAGAGAACGAGGAACTTACCCTTGCCGACATTGATGCAGATTTTGAAAATCTTATGGGCTATAAACCCGGTGACATTAAGACCGAAGCAGAGCAAGAGCGTAAAACTTCTTTCTGGCTTGGCTTGATGAAAGCGGGCTTGGCTATTGCTGCGGGTGAAAGTCCAAACGCTCTTACTAATATTGCAAAAGGCTTGTCTTTTGGTCTTGATCAGTATGGTAAAGACATGCAGCGCATTTCAAGCCAAGAGCGGCAAGATCTAAAAGAGCAGGCGTCCTTAAGATACAGTCTTCTTAAAGACAAAAAATCTGAGCAAATTGCTCAACGCGCATTGGATGTGCAGTATAAGTCTGCGCTTTATTCAATAGCTCAAGAACAAGACAAGAGAGCAAGGGAAGACAAAAAACAATTTGTAGACACACAATTTGCTTTAGGTAAGTTAGACATTGCACTTTATCAAACAGCTAACGAATTGGGCATAAAACTTGGTGATCAAAAAATCTCTCAAGAGAAACTAGATCTTATGTCTTCCGAGCTAGAGTTAAAATATACTTTAGATCCAAAACTGGCTGCCTCAGCATACGCGGCAGGCGGCTTGATTCCTCGTGTAGAAGGTCAGGAAATTGTTATCACTGATCCAACAACTTGGCAGCTAAACCCAGAATGGGTGGATATTGCTAAAAAAGCATTCTTGGATAACTCCCCCACGAGATCCACCGCTGCTGATAAGGAAGCAAGCGCGGCAGGAAGAAGACTTGTAGTTAAAGGAGTTCAGTATCCTACAGCGGCAGCAGCCGAAGACGCGCAAAGAGCCGGCGCTCTTAGTTTTACAGGTGTCACAAATATATATGACAGAGCAATGATGCAGCTAGATGAAGCTCAACGTATGAAAGGAAAGTTAATAGACACCAACGCGATAGAGATACTTCGTGACGAAGCTACGAAAAACCCAGATTCAGCATTAGCTAAAAGGCTTAAAAAGGCTGGTATTAACCTCGATTCAGATGTTTTTGACTTTACTGAAATAGTAGACGTCAACTAGAAATACGGTGATTCATGACAAGATATAGATATGAAGGGCAGATATATGATTTCGAGCCCGGTCTTACTAACGATGAAGTTAAAGAAAGAATCGCCAATCTTCCGCAGCAGTCTACTGCACCAGTAACTTCAGCTAGGTACGCTTCTGGTATAGAAGAAGACGAGGGTTTTTTTCAAGAAGTCGGGGAAGGGGTAGTCTCCGGCTTGTCCCGCATCCCGCAAGGGATCTTAGAGCTTGGCACTATAGCTTTTGATGCTGCCGCCGACACCAACTACACGGAAGAAGTCACTAAGTTTTTTGATGAAACAAGAGAAGATTTAGGTATTGATCCTACTGGTTTGGCCGGAGGAATATCAGAAGGGCTTGCTCAGTTTCTTGTCCCGGGTCTTGGGGCTGCAAGTGCTGTCTCAAGGGTGTCATCAATAGGAAAAATGGCTCGTGGACTTCGCTCTGCTAAAACTGGGCGAAAAGCATCATCCGCTCGTCTAGCTGCTGCGGAGCGTAAGTATGGTAGTACAAGTCTTAGCACTAGCCAAAAAGTGAACTTGACACTGCAGGAAGCAGGCGCTGCAACTGCTGCTGATTTTCTCGTATCTACAGACGGAACACAGTCTATAGGTGACTTTTTTGAACTTGGCGTTACTCAGACAAATGAGAAAAAACTTGGGGAGTCAGGAAGAGAAGCCGCTCTTCGTAAATTAATTAACAAAACAAAAGTAGGCGCAGAGTCAGGTCTTTTGACTGTGGGTTTCCCAATTGCTCTTGGGGCCACTGTAAAAACCGGGTCAGCCGTTGGCGCATTTAGGCCCATAGAAGCCATAAACGAAACAACCGGGTTGTCTCTTCCCGGGGCAAGTTTTGCATTAGCGCAAACTATTACCGGCCCTACAAAAGCAGGAATTGATTTAATAAAAGGTGCAATTATTCGCGGTGAAGAAAGAATGCTGGACCCTCTTCAAGAGGTTGGTGCGTTCGCAGGTATGTTAAACAGAACTTTAGGTACTTTACGGTATCGCGGTTTCTTAGATGCAGAAGTCGCCGATCAGCAGTCTTTGGTTGGTGCAAAGGTTGAGGGGGAAGTAAAAAGAGCGGACGGTCTTCTTAAAAACATAGAAAAAAACATTGATGAATATCTTAAGCGCCCAGAGGTTCTTGAGCAAAGCAGCATCACAAAACAAAAAATGCTTAATAATTTTATGGATGTTCTTGAGACAGGGAATCGACCTGACGACCTGCCAGAAGAATTGTTTAAAGAATATATGAAAGCCAGAAAAGTTATTGATGGCCTGTCCGAAAGATTGCTAGCTACAGGTGCCGTGGCTCGTTTGCCTGAAGAATCAACCAGCAGGTTTATGGGCCGTGCAGAATTTATCCAGACTGTTAGAAACAACATTCAAACCGGGGGTTATCTGCGTCGCCGTTACCGTGCATTTGAAGATCCCGAAAACTATTCAATACCTAGAGGTCTTGCAGACGAGCGGGAAATATTTAATATGCTCCGCACCGGAGGTGCGGAAGGCAGTGAAGGCGACCGTATATTTAAAGACATCAAAGAACGTCTTAATATTACAAACTTTCGCGTTACCGAAGAACAAACGATTGACACATTGACGGACAGGCAGCTTCGCGGTTACGTTGACGCTATCCTTAATGATGCAAGAAACACAGGACGTGGAAGAATTATGGGGATGAGTTTTCGCTCGTCTATGCGAAAATTAAATCCGCAACTTTTGAACAGGCGAAAAGTAGATTTGTCTACAACGAGACGAATCCTTGGCGAAATTAGAGACCCGTTTGAAGCATATGTTGCTACGGTTTCTGATCTGTCAACATTTATAGCTACGGATGATTTTTTTACAACATTCCGCAGATTTGTAGATGACGACATAAAAAACGCTAAAAACCGTGAAGGTAGATATAGCGAACTTCGTGCATCTAGAGCAGAAATACAAAGTTTAATAAACGCTAGAAGTGAAAATCCGGCTGCTCAGTTAGGCCCGGCTCAAAGCAGATACATAGATACAGAAGAGTATATCAAAAACATTGAGCAACAAGTAGTTGCAAATGGTGGTGAGTTTACCGACGCATCAAAACAAAAAATCTTAGAAGATCTCAGAGATCAGGGATACTACATCCTTGGCAAAACGGGACTTGATGGCAACATATATGACAAAGGGATTAGTGAAAGTGCCTTTGGAGCTATGCACGGGATAGCTATTCCTGAGCCTATGTGGCGGTCAATGTCAAACAACATCTTAAATGACGACAACGATTTCACAAAATACTTCTTGCGTCCGGTTTATGGTAGTTTTTTAAAACTCAAGGGCATGACCCAGTATGCAAAGACTATTCTTTCTCCCGTCACACAAGTTCGTAACGTAACATCCGCAGCTTTGTTTGCTGCTGCTCAAGGCAACTTTGGGAACGGCGCCAATCTTGGGGAGTCCTTGTCTCTTGTCTTGGGCGATCTTTTTAATATGACCAATGAAAAAGCTCTTGAGTATATGGTTGAACTGCAGCAGCGCGGCGTTATCGGAAGCAGCGCACAGCTTCGAGAAATTCAAGATACTCTTCGTAAAGGTCTTAATCCACGAACCACTTCCGGAGCGCATATTCTAGATGAAGCTGCCGGGCGGCTTCCCTCTGACATAGCCGGGCCTCTTGAAGTCGCTCGCAAAAAAGGTTGGGTGCGCCAAATGCTGGGTAAAGCAGAAGATGCGTATCGTGGCGGTGATGATGTTTGGAAAATATATAACTACGAGTTTGAACACGCTAAAATTAAACAAGCTTATCTAGACGATGTGCAGAATGCCACAAAAGGTTTAACAGATCCGGATGTAATTAAAAATGCTAAAGAAGCGGTAGATTCTAGTTACTTAAAGTTTACTAATTCTTCTCCTAGTACATCGCTTGACACCGCATTAAAAGATCTTGCTGCCGACAGAGTTCGTAACCTCGTTCCCAATTATGAGCTTGTGCCAGACGCAATTAAAAATCTTCGTAGACTTCCAGTGGGTAACTTTATTGCTTTCCCTGCTGAGATTATACGCACAGGATTTAATACGCTTGACACAGCAATGCGTGAGTTGTCCAGTGACAGTAAAGCTATACGCCAGATAGGTATGCGGCGGTTGATGGGGGCTACAACAACCTTTGCGATTGTCCCAACAGCCCTTCAGGGCATGGCTATGAAGCTGACAGAAACAAGTCAAGAAGAAATTGACGCGGCGAATCGTGTTGCAGCGCCATTTCAACGCAACTCTATATTTATTCCTGTGGGCCGGAATGAAAAAGGTAACCTTGAAGTTATTGATTTCAGCCACACCAACCCATACGACATGTTAATCAAACCACTCTACGCGGTAATGAACAGCCTTGACCGAGATGGCCGACTGTCCAACGACGGAGTGGAAGCAGGGACTCGTGCTGCATGGGAAGCTTTTTCTGAATTTGCGGCACCTTTCTTTGAGCAGTCTATTGCCGCTGCTGTTATACAAGATGTCATGCCTAAGTGGGCAATGGGCAATGGTGGTGAAACAAAAACCGGCGCTATTGTGTACAAAGATGTTGAGTCACTAGGGAAAAAACTAGAGCGTAGTTTTTTCCATGTGGTAAATGGCCTAAGCCCCGGCATAAGTCCTTTCCGTATACCAACAGGAGCAGACTTGTCGGAGGTCGAAGCAGGGCGTTTTATTCGCGGAACTTTAGGTAATGAGCTTGGTCTTTCCACTAAAGAACCATCCACAGGAAGAGAATATGGAAAAGCGGGTGAGATTATTCGTGCGCTGTCTGGGTTAAACACACAGGAGTTTGACCCAGAACGTATTCTTAGATTTAAGGCAAATGAATTTAAATCGAATCGTTCTGAAGCAGCGACATTGTTTAATGATGTGGTTAACAGGGAAGTTTCTTCCCGCGAAGATTATATTAAGGGGTATGTTGAGGCTAACGAAGCAAGGCTTCGTGCTTTCCGTGAAATGTCATCTTATGTAGATGATCTCGGAACTTTGGGTCTAACGAGAGCTAGAATAAGAAGACAACTTAAAAAAGAAAAGTTAGGCAACGCTGAAATAAACAGCATTATGCGTGGGCGTTACGATCCTTTCACGCCATCCAAAGATAAGATGGAAGAAGCTAGACGTAAACGTCATGACATTCCGCGCAGCGAATTAAGAACTTTAGAAAGACAAATGCGCCGCTTAGATATAAGCCCGGATGTTCCTGAGCCGACTCCGGAAAGACTTGATTTTAGCTCGACTCCAACTGCGCCTAGTTCTAATATACTGTCCCCTGAGGATATGTTTTTATTTTCACAGCAGCCTGAACCACAAGCTGCTGCACCACAAGCTGCTGCACCACAAGCTCCGGTCCCCGGTCCAACAACCAAGGTTCCCGGGCAGGCGGTCGGCACACCTGTGGGCTTTACTTATAAAGGTCAGCAAATACCTGCAGAACTTCTCGGTGGAAATCCAGAAGACATAATGAAGAATGTAGAAATATATCGAAGGAGCCAGCAGTGAACAAAGATCAATTACGAGAAGAACTGGCAGAAGACGAAGGCTGCAAGTTTGAGATTTATTTAGATCATTTAGGTCTACCAACTTTCGGAATCGGAGCACTTGTCAAAGAGAACGACCCAGAGTACGGCCTGCCTGTTGGCACACCTGTATCAGAGGATCGTGTCCGTAAACGGTTCAACCTAGACATAGCTGTGACAATTGAAGACTGCGGTAGGTTGTACTCAGACTTCGACGAGCTACCCGAAGAAGCCCAGTTGGTCATTGCCAACATGTGCTTTAACCTCGGCTACCCGCGTCTGTCTAAGTTCAAAGGTATGAAAGCCGGGATCGACGACCGGGATTGGCACCGCGCAGCCGACGAAATGGTCGATTCGAGGTGGCATGATCAGGTTCCGAACCGGGCAAAGCGTTTAGTTAAGCGAATACGCGACCTCGCAAAGGACTAACCTTGTAAATTATACGCTTATTCTACAAGGTACAAACAACTGAAATCATTAAATAAAAACATCGATTCTCGTGGACCTCAGTATCGATGGCCGTATCATTATACCTCGAGGTCGCTGAGATTTGACGTTTTAGTCTTCTCCCCCGTCATTTCTAGACATATCGCATTCGATACTATAACTTCTCCTGCAGTTCGTGGGTCTGTTAGAATATCTATTGTCATTTCGGCAAGCCTATCATTACATTGACCCAATGTTTCATACGGGCCTCGGCTATCAAAAGCAGTCAAACACTGCTGTTGATTAGCTACGAAGCATAATAATAGCATCGCCTTAAACATCTAACCTACCTCACCCCAGTTATCCCCAAGTTCAGCATCGACTTCAAAGGGAACTTTGAGATCAGGGACACAGTTTGACATTATGTCAACAATCCTGTCTGCTTGTTCTTTGTTTTCGATATTGAAACAAAGTTCATCGTGAACTGTTAGTGTTGGACATAGGCCCTCACTGTAGCAATCCACCATTGCTTTCTTTGTCTGGTCGGCACTTGACCCTTGAATTAATCTATTTAACGCTTTGTATGTAAACGCTCTGCGAATACGTCCTTTGCCGCCATACTCTTTCATTGCCTGCTCTTGTGGCAATGGTTTGTTATAAGTGTAAGACACCGGCTCCCACATGTCAAAGCGGCACTTTCTTCCGAGCCATGTACGAATCACACCACGATCTGAAGCATACCTAGATGTCATGTCTGCAAGACCTTTAACAAAGGGAACCCTTTGGTAATATTTATTCAGCAGCGAGGTAGCTTCTTCTTCTGTAATGTCCAGTACGTTTGCTAGCTTCTTCTTCCCCATCCCATACATAATGCCAAGGTTAACAGTCTTGGCTTCCTTGCGTGGAATCTCTGCCATGTCAGCCACCATTTGGTGAAAATCAGCGTTACCCTCATGGTACATTTTTACAACCTCATCGATCTGTGGATGACGATCCACGCCTGTCAAGGTGGCACAGTAGTGCGCTAGCCAACGAGGTTCTTGTGAGGCATAATCAAACGATCCCCACTTACAGCCTTCTTCAGGGACAAAAAGACCGCGAATCATTTTTTTAATCTCAGGATCCCTCGCAGGTATTTGCTGTAAGTTTGGGTTGCTCGAAGAAAATCTTCCGGTTACAGTACCTCCATCATCAGAACGAAGGGCATTGAAGTCACAATGGATTCTACCGTTATGCGAGTGTTCAAGAATTGTTTCAACAAAAGTAGTGTTTGCTTTATTAAGTTCACGAATCTTCACAATCTTCTTTGCAAGAGGGTGCTCGTGATTCGCAAGAAACTGTTTGGTAAAAGACGGCGCCCCCGTTTTTTCTGTTGCCGCATACTTGACCCCCACAGAGTCGAAGGCTTTTGCAATAGATGTCGCAACCCACGGCTCGATGGCGATGCCGGTCTCTTCCTTCACTTCTTTAAGTAAAGCGCGTTCACGGGCGGTGAGCTCTTTTTTAGTTTGCTCCGCTCGATCCATGTCTACTCTAACACCTTTGGTTTTCATGTCCAATAGAACAGGAATTAGACTTGTTTCCAGTTCAAAGATTGATGTGCATTCATCTTTTACCAAGTCTGTCCGCAGACGTTCCCACAACCTCAGAGTCACGGCGGCATCCTGCTCCGCATAAGGCCCGACATATCTGGAAGGCAGACGAAACATCTCACTTTTGGCGTTGACACCAAACTCTTCTGCAGCGGAGCGAAGAATCTTTTCATCCTTGCGCTCCGACAAATAGTCGCGAGCTAGGGAATCAAGGTTATACCAGCGGCGGTTCTCATTAAGCAGCGGCGCTGCAACCATCGTATCAATGATCTTGCCCTGCACTTCGATTCCCTCTGCGCGGAGCCAACCCAAATCATACAGCGCATTGTGCATGATCTTTTCAATGTGCGGGGTAGCCATCATTTTCTTCATCCACGCCATCACAGATGAGCGCGGAAGATTCCCAGCGTCATGTTTGACAGGCAAGTACCAAGAACTATCCCCTGCTGCTACCGCGATACCAATAATGTACCCGTCTTTCCGAGTCCAGCCCGGTCCAAGAGTTGTGAGGTGTGGGTCTCTGGTCTCAAGGTCAATAGATATTCTTTCGTATTGAGTAAGATCAGGAAGTGATGATGGCGGTGACCAATCACTATCTGTCTTGCCCCAAGCCACATCTTTTATGTCTTGAGCAAGAAGGTGGTACTGATATGCATCACTCATAATAAGCCTCTATATCTTCTAGCGAATGTCTAAAGATGAACACAGGAGTTCTGTCTCCTACATGCGCTCCAGCCACGTTATAATTAAAGTAGTCAATCGCTTCGTGCTCTTCCATGCCCTGCGCCATTAAGATGTCTAGGCACTTTTCAGCATCATAAGCAATAACCTGCTCTGACCCACATCTTTCCGCGATGCCTATGACTGCCTCGTCAAAACCATCAGCCTTGTAAAAAAATTTATTAGCTTCTCTAATTAACGTCATTGGTTAACTCCCCTCCACAAGCAAGATATCCGCACCCGTCTACCCAGTTGTCGATGTGGTTCGGGTTTGATGCTATCCGCGCAATCTTTAACAAAGTCATCTTGACAGCGCAGTCCATTCCTGTAGGCAGGTCATCAGGTTTAATACTGTCCCACCAATACCAAACGGTCTCGATGTTTCTGAAGTTGTCTTCCATGTTACCGTGCTGCGACGCACGATCCTGAGTCACATACCCTTTAGCGGTGTCTAAAACTTCTGCTCTTTTCATATCGCAAATCCATAATTTCCAGTTGATTCGATTAGGTGAAGGTGTTTTTTAGTGCGCGTGGCACCGACGTAGAAAACCCTGACCTCACTATCTTGATCAAGGCTTTCCATGCATGCTTTTGTGGAATCTAGGAAGAGGGCGACGTTATCCGCCTCTCCACCTTTTGCTTTGTGAATCGTCGAAATCCGGATCCTCGGACTGCCAGATAGTAATCGCTCCCCCCGCCGACGTACCGACGTAATGTAGCCTATCTCCTTGTCCGATACTTTCAAGACATTCATCCACGGCGTCTTGGCATTCACGCTTAAACTGCACCGTTCGATGATGTCGTCCAGAGTGTAGAAAAGATCTGGATCTAAAGATTCTAGGTTTCTTCGACCAGACTTCGTAATAACATTTCCGTTGAGTATCTTCGAGAAATTCTTCAGTTCTGCTGCTGATAAGGACAAGCCTTTGCATAATTTTAACCACACCTCAATGCCATTTAAAACATTTTGAGATAGGGACCAACCAGCCCCTTCTCTCCAGAAGAGATAACCATCTTCCTTCAGGCGGGTGGAGATCTTATTCGCAATATAATTTGTCCGTGCTAGGATTAACCATTCACCATTCTCCAGATCAAGCTCCATTATATCGCGATGCCAAGAAAGATTCCCTTGTCTTTCTGTGGGTTGCCAAACTTTATTTTGTCTGATCGCAACACGCTTGACCAACTGATCTGAAAAATTGTGCACGGACAACGGTACACGGTAGGATTTATCAAGGACAATCTTATGATCGCTGGCATTCAAGAAGTCCGATACACGGACCCCCATCCATGAGTATATGCACTGGTCATCGTCACCAGCATAGTAAACCTTCTTGGCATTCGGGACGAGAACTTCCTTTACCATACGCCACTGAAGAGGAGCCAGATCTTGCGCTTCGTCTATGATCAAAAGATCAAAACGCGGGCTAGTCCCCTGCTCGATGAAGTCCTCGATCATGTCAACAAAGTCACGCTTTTTAAGTTCTTCCTTGAACTCGCGATAGGCTTTGTCCAGAACTCGTAGCTGTTGAAAATGAAGGCTATAGTCAGCAGAGTCGCTGAACTGCTGCTCAAGACTTACTTCACGAACCCGTGCCATCTGTATCATCGACATGTACTTGTCGCCGCCAGAACCCGGCGTAAAAAGAATACCCTCTGACATATTGTTAGATGCGTTCGCACGAAAATCCAAACCGACAAGAGTGCCGAGGTCATGAAAGTCCCTGCCCTTAAACACATCTTGTGACCTCATACCCAGCCAGCTAAACGCCAGTGAATGCAGAGTACGAAACCACATCAGGTCTTTAGGGCCTAATGACAGTTCAGCAAGAGCTCTGGTCTTGGCTTCTTCTGCAGCCTTCTTACTAAAAGACATGAAGGCCACGCGGCTAGGATCCATTCCACCAGCTATCGCTTCTTTGACAATGCTAATAAGCCTTGTTGTTTTGCCTGTCCCCGGGGGACCAAAGATTGTGGTTTCCATTAGAACGGCACCTCCGACTTCTCAACTACAATGTCGGGTGTGGCAACCTCTGACGCAAACTCAGGCACCCACCATACACGAACTGACTTCCACTTGCCGCTCGATGTCTTGAAACGCTTAACACCATGTGCGTCTGTGCCGTCATTCATTTCCTTAATTCGTTCTTGAATCTGCGCCCTTGTGTAACTATCAAACTTCTTTTGACGCAGGTATTCCATCAGTGAGTCAAGTCTAAAATATGTGGCCTGTTCTTCTGCGTCCGTAAATGGCTTACCAACCATGATCTCTTCGACAGTCTGTGCCTGTACGCGACCAGTGCAGTATGACTCCAACAAATTAAAGAACTGCCCCTTGTATGTAAGTTCTTCTGGCACCTCAATCTGATTGCAATGCTCCATGAGGTTGTTGATTAGAATCTGCCAGTCCGCATCCTTTGCCCGCTCCGGCATAAAGTTTAACTGCTCCATGCATGACCTTTGAAACAGGCGCGGGTTTTGAAGCTCGTCTGTATCAAGCTCCAGTCGGCGCCCATCGATATCAAGGAACCACAGCCGTGGCTCAGACAGCACCACTGACAACCCACTGATCGTGGGCAATGTGCCACCGCCACCGATGCCATGCTTCAACGTGCGGCATACGTTCTTGTTGCAATAAGAAGCCATTGGCTCTTCGCTGCACAAATAGCCCCACTCTTTCTTATCCACTTGATTCTGAATTGTCACGATCTCTGATGCAGGCAAGGGGGGCTTGAAATCCTTGGCGTTGTGCTGCTCAAGCAGTGACTTCCAGTTAACCTCATCATACTTCTTTAAGAAGATACCGAGTTGAAATGCAAACTTGTTGCGCTCACCTTCGCCTACGCCAATCATAAGCTTGGCCCGAACACAAGGTATGTAATCTGGGTATAAGTTTACTTCGCCGCCGATGGGCAGCTTCATGAATTCGTTTGGATCGACACTGATCTCATCGATCATGTCTAAAAATTGTTCTAGTGTCGCCCCGTCCCCGTCCGGAAAAACCGCCGGGCGGAGCGTCTGTTCCGCATGAAAGTACGGAAGGTTAATAAAGTTGCCAACATCACCACGCTCGACCAAAACCTGTTCCTGCTTCGGAAAGATTTCGCATTTGCCATGCCCAAGCATAGCAGCAATTTCTGCAGCCTTGTCCCTGAATTGTCCTGCACTGAACCACTCCTTAAAGAAAAAGAATATATGGGCTCCGCCTGATTTAGAACGGCACACGATACACGGTACATTGTTTTCTGATAGCTGCTTGATAAGGGCAGCGTGGTCTAATGGATACACATCGATATCAAGCGCACCAAACTTGCACTTGTTTTCTTCGTTAATAGGTATCGACCCGACGCCAGTCTTGCCGGCAAGGTGTTCTTGCACAAGCTCAACAGTCAACGGTTTACGAACAACGTATGACTTGGCTTTAGTTTTTCCGGCTCTTCGTTCTTCTGATATATCTGTACGTCCATGTGCAGCGCCGAAACCAGCAAACGCCGCCATGAACCTTTCCGCAAGGGTCATAGCTTTCTCCAATAAAGGAATGGGGGAATGGTAACCTTCCGAGTTGCTACCATCCCCCCAACTGGTTAAAACGGTACGTCAGCAGCCTTAGTTGCTTCGGCCATCTCATCAGATGTGCCCGCAGCCGTTTTAATCTCTCCTTTACTAAAGCTCTCAGCCATCTTCTTGGCTTCAAGCATAGCCTGACCCATCTTGGAAACGTCAGTCTCACGGGTTACACGGAAATTATACCATGTACCCTGATCATTGCTTTCCGAAACGGTGGTGATCCGCCACGCAGTACCGTAGATAGGCAGGACAAAAGGTCCGTTCTTGCCCACAGCACGGCATGAGGTGCGCTGCGAATTCCATTTCTTAGAGACCTTCAACTGGGTTTTCTTCATGTCCAGCACGGCAGGATCATAGTCGCCAGTCTCTTCGTTATAAACCATCACCAGATGCTGATGACAGCGGACAAGCTCGTTACCGGACGGCAGAACTTCCGCCGCGCCTTCACGGTTTGTGTTGTTAAGGTCTGGGTCATTATGACTTAGTTCCCGTACCAGACCGCCGCCAGCACTACGCGGGGTGAACTCAAGGTATTTCATTTCAAAGGCCACTGGAATTACCACGACGCCTTTGTCTTCTGAGTAGATCTCACCCGTCACCGTATTAAAGATGTCACCCTGTGACGCACCCTTGATATACTCAGGCTTCTCTTTGTTCAGTTGAGGTGATAGCGCTTGCAGGATCCGTACAAACGGAATCTGCATTTGTTCCTGACCAATCTTCTCGAAACCCGCACCAGCGTTTTCCTCAAAGATATCCATCAAGCCTTCCGGCGCCAAACTTGTATTCATTTTTTCTGCTACTGCTGTGTTAGCCATGTCGCTTATCCCTTCTTGATAACAGCGCGGTTACCGACATACACACCGAATGTGTCGTAGTCGATATCTTGTTGAGACTCAATACGATTCTTTACCCATGACCGTAAAGTCATAGGATGAATGTGGGTTTTCTGATTTGGCTCAAGACCCTGACCTCGCAGATCATCTAGTATTGCACCAGCCATATTGTCTTGGCCCATACCAAACGTAACCACAACATCATTCTTGATAATGTCTGCTTCACCAATTGAACGCAGGAAATTAAATGCTTCTTCCTTACGATCATCTGGGATGCGCGCAGACACATACTTCTCAACAGAGATTTTATTGCCATCTACTGTTAAGCTTTGTACGCCAAGCTCTTCCATCAACGACGGAATATCTTCCTCGTCAATAGTTCGCTTCTTGGCTTTCAGGTCTTTAAGAAAACTTTCCGTCTTGTTAATCTCATCGTCTACAGCTTGTGACTGTCGGATCAAACGGGATAGGCGGGTTGTACTTTCTTCACTAACTTGGTCAAATGCCTTGGCGTTAGCGGCCTCTTCTTCAAATAACGAAAACACATCGTTCATCGTTCACACTCCTTGTTTAAAGTTTATCCCCTTCGGGATTGGTCTTTCGGTTTTAATCTGCCGAAACAGCGATGTCAACTTCTTTTTTATCTACTTGTTTTGTAACGTAATTTGTAACCATGTAGGCCATCTGCCCACCAATTGTCCTGCCATTGGCATAGGCAATTTTCTTCAACATATCATGCACCTGATTCGGCACAGCCACTGATTTGTATTTAGCGTTGTCCACTATTTACTCCTTGTTAATGTATAGCCTTCGTGTAAGATTACACAAATAGCTGGGATTTAAAAGGATTTTTTTATGAAAAAACCCAACTTTCGAAATGTAGAAGGCAAGCGCTGCGAAATCATTGCAGTTGATTGGCTTCTGTCACAAGGGTGCTACACCTACACCCAGACCATGGAACAAGGTCCTATTGATATTGTTGCACTGTCCCCAAAAGGTGAGTGGCTTTACTTCGATGTTAAAAAAGCAAGCCGGCGGGAAGACGGCAGCATCATCAGCCGCACTCTTGGCTCCAAGCAAAAGAAACTTGGTGTCCGGTTGCTGTATGTTGATATCGAAACCAAAGAATGTCACCTTTACCCCCATCAATTTAATATTAAAAAATCGTCAGAACAAAACGCCGGCAACCGCAGATTCAACGGTGTTAAACCTGAAGCCATTTCTTCACTTCTTCACCAAGAGTCGCCCCCGCAAGATTGATCTTGCCTTGAAGGGACTTGGCTATGTTTATGTCCACTGTTCCCGGGACAACCAGATCAACATACAAAACACTTTTGTTCTGCCCAATACGGTGGCAACGATCTTCCGACTGCATTCTGGTCTCTAGATTATAATCGTTGGCATAATAGATTACGTTGTTGGCTGCGGTCAGGGTCAAGCCATAGCCTGCTGTTTGTGGGTTGCCGACAAAGAATCTTGCATCACCTTTTTGGAATGACGTTATAGCGTCTTGACGTTGTTCATCTGTCGTGTCCCCAAAATAACTTACCACGCTCCCCGATCCATGGACTTTTGACAAGGCAGCTACAATAGCTTTGATGTCATACCTGAATCTAGACCAGATGATTACCTTTCCAGTCATCTCTTCGACAGTGTCAAGCATGGCCTGCAACCTGTTGCTTTTAACTTCTACCAGTTCGCCGTCGTCTGTCTTTAAGTGACCACACAAAACCTGTTGCATACGAAGCAGCTTTGTCATTACCTCTGATGCCGTGACCAGTTCGCCGTCTTCGAGCAGGGCAATTGCTGCGCTCTTGAGACTGTTGTAGTGCCGGCACTGTTCATCAGTCAGCGCCACTTCTCTTGTCGTGTATATCTTTGGCGGTAGGTCAAGAGCATCTTCCTTGGTCACACGGTATGAGAAACCTGCCAGCTTGTCAGTCAACTCCGAAAGATTGCGGTAGCCTATGATCTGCTGGAAGCTATGCGACCCCATGCGCTGCGTCCGCACCATCGCGTACCGGTTTTGAAACGACCAATAAGATTGAAACCCCAGAAGAGCCGGATCAAGGAATGCACATTGTGCGTATAAATCCAACGGTGATTTCGTAACAGGGGATCCTGTTAGGATCCTTCGGTAGGCCGCATTCTTACCAAGTTTAAGTAACGCCGCAGTTCTTTTGGCCTTCGGATTCTTGATTGTCGTGGACTCGTCAATTGCAAGAAGGAACGTGCTATCTTGTGTGAAAAGATCCAAGTATTTTTGCACTTTAGGTGTTGCGAAACCCTCCACATTAACCAGTAGGATGCGGAGGACTGAACGCTCCTGCACGGCACCTGATAATCGCTTGGCAACGGTCTTGTTTGGGTTCGGATTCCATACATATACCTCATGGTCAATCGCTTCTGGGAAATGAATGGGAATTTCGGAGCTTTCCCAATTCCGGTATACCCCTTTAGGTGCCACGACGATTGCCGTGTCAATTTTTTCATTCTCATGTAGCCATACGATATTGTCGAGTAGTACCTTCGATTTACCACAGCCCATCTCCATGAAGTAAGCATAATTCTTTTTGTCATGACTTCTCAGCAAAGCCTCATGCTGATGTGCATAGGGCTCCGTTTTATAATTAAACATGTGTATCTTAAAGCCAACTCAAAGCAGATGATGCAGAACTAGACATATAATACATCGGCCTGTATTGGGCTTCCCTCTCGTTAGCAGCGACTGGGTCATCTTCAAACCTAGCGCCGTTCATCAGTTCTTCGGTTTCATCAGATAGTAGGAAGGGGCCGTGGAATCCTGTTATCCACACATTCCGCGCCAGCCTACTCCATTGCTCCAGCTTACTAAGCCGCTGAATCGTCTCCGCCGGTATCCCACTCAGGCTCGAAATAGAAGAGGGGTGGTGACTCATCTCCCACATTCTCTTCGCTACCAGCACCGCCAAGTGTGGATGGTTGGGGAAATTCGATGATGTTATTGTCAGATTGACCGTGTACTGTTTCTGTTTTGTCATCTTTACTACTCATCTTCAATGCTCCCTGTCATAATACCAAAACGAGCAGCCTCCATGTACCAGAGTATTTCAGCCGGGTCAGACACAGTTGTAATCATCTGAACCACGCCTTCATTATTCTCGCCCATAATGATTATGTCTTTGAATGTTTCCCCCGCCACCTCGCATACCATAGGCACGGGATCTTTTGTCCGTGTCACACGATGCAGCGGGAAGGATAGTACGTTTTGTTCTTCGCTCATAAAGGAGCTCCCTGACAACAGTCTTCAACGATTGCATGGCACACGGTACACTGTTCATGCCCATGCACGAACATTGTTCGTAGCACGGCGTGACAGCGAGGGCAATGTGTAGCACACATTTCTTGTTTGTCTGCAGCCTTCTTCATTTCTTCCCGCTTGTCAGGAATCACATCATGCCTGCGAATCTGTGACCAGTTTGGGTCTCTGAGTTTTATACTCATCCTGCCTGTATCCTGTTCCACGCTCTGAAGACCATGTCGTCTTCGGTTTTACTTTTGTCCATGTGCTGCTGCACAAGGCTTTCGATAACAGACACAGCTTCCTTCCATTCCATGCGCGGTGGAACAGACGCTATGTCTATTTCATTTGGCATTAAATGCGTGTGCATTTCATTCTCCATCATGGTTGACTCTCCTCCATGGTATATTAGTTGGGATAAATTGTAAAATCTTATGACTCTACGGCGTCAAATACATCTATGTCGCCGATAATGTACCCTGCCTGAGTCAGGCGGCGGTTAAATTGTAGCTGCCTGTTCATGGCAATCTGCTTTGCTTCGGCCTTGTTGCCAGCCCTTACTTTTTTAAAGACTTTGCATTCAACCACCAAGCAAACTTCATACTGTTTTACTTTGTTATATTTAGTCTGAGTTCGTGTTAATAATTTTTCAGTCATTAGTCCCTCCGTAAGTTAAGAAGACATTCCATAAATTTCCCGTCATATCATTTAAAGCAGCGCGGGTTGACCAGTTATACAGACCACTGAAAATAAGACCTAGGGGGCAATCTGTCTTGGCATCTATGGCGTTGAAGGACGCTGTCTTTGTCGCCCTTGAGGAGGATAGCTGCTCCCCTTACAAACTATTTTAAATCTTCATGTTTCATCTTCAGGCCGCAAGTTATGCATTCCCAGTAATCGCCCTGATCAAAACTATGCGTGAAAGATGTCACACTCGTTTTACACTTGGGACATTTGCCTGCTGCAATCCGTTTAGCGAATGTGCCATCACCTTGAACGATGGTTTTACTTTGACTACACATACTTGCTCCAATGCTCGCCCCACGCTTCTCCAACCATGTCATGTATTTCATTCATGTCTAAGTGTGGTAGCTTTCTAAAATGTGGCTCCATGGTTCTTACAAACTCATCGAATGTCTCACATTCTCCGATGATTGACTCTGCCGTGTCAAGAAAATCTTCTTCCAACTGCATAGCCATGGCTTTGACTTTACCCATTTAATCCTCCTGTAGGTTAAACTGACGGCGTAGCTGCCACATGCTGTCATCCAGATTTTTTACATCAGACATCCACAAATCCTGACATTCATGCAGGCTTTGCATTGCAGTAGAGATTGCATCATAGGCTTCCTTCACCGCATCGCGCTGCTCTTGCGACAGTTTGTCGATGCCCTTCTGGCGACACGCACGATCCTTATCACGCTGCTTGTCCCAATACTTCGACTTCTGATCCAACGTCCAACCGTTAAAACCTTCTGGTAAATCACTCATTAGTTTATTTCCTCTTCTATTATAGGTGTCCATCGTATGTCTCCACTCTCAATCATTCTGAGAGCCTCTTCATTGACAAGATCTTCGAGATCTTCGACCGAAATATTGTGCGGTGCTTTTACCTCGATGAACCTTGCAATGTCGAACACATACCTTTTTTTACGAACCACGATCCACGATACCTTTGCTTGTTCCACCGTTATATGCACGGTTCGTCTTTGAATACATCTCCTGATGTATTTTTCTTTTAATCTTCTCGCGAACAAAAGCCATCTTCTTGGTCTCAACATCCTTGCGAACCTGACGCCTTTTCTCCTTGCTCATTTCCACTTCCGGAACCTTTAACAATTCCTTGACCTGATCATCACTAAGCATCCTTGCCTCGCATGATTATCTCCATGACCTCAGATACTGTGCCTTCGACCCACCAACCACCGTTGTTGTGGTGACCATCATGAATCCGTGTGATCTCACGCTCGATGTTCCCGACCCTACGCACCTGACTGTACACCGTGAATGATGTGCCAGTGAAAAACATCTGGCCTTCCGGCTTAAAGGAATGTGTGCATAGTCTGCTTAACACAAATGATTTACTCATCCCCAACTCCATTGAAATAAACTGTTAGCTCTTCAGAATCATCGATGTCCTCATCGATGACCTGATACATAATGTCCTTGCCATGCACGAGATCATGAATGGCCTTGATTAACTCAGCTTTGGTCATCCCCAATCCTTTCGATCTTCTTCCTCATTATAGCCCTTAGTATAGGCAACAATCTCATCCGGTGTCATGTCTTGCAGCATGATCCGCTGACCCTTGCCTGTCCCCTCCGGATACCAGTGTGGGTTGAAAGAGCGACCATAGTACCTGTCCGCCGATCCACGATCCATTGGACTGCCGTGCTTGGTGCTAAAACTTTGCGACATAACTTAACCCCTCCATCTGGTAGGCTTTCACTTTCTGATACTCACGCCACTTCGCATCAATCTCCGCTTGTGACACCTCTTCGAATATCGCATCTCCGAACTCGCGCATCTTACGCCGAACCTCGTCATCGACATGAATTAAACGATCATCCTTCATCATCCATCTCCTCTTGCGTATAGTAACAATAGAACTGACATTTCGGGCATTGCTCCGGTAGAGGCGCGATGGCCTCTTCTGTGTGCTTGCAATTCAAGCATTCCATCAAAGTTTTAGTCATCACTGTTCTCCTCAAAAGCCTTGGGGGTTCTGTCGTACTTGACTTCCTCATCAGCATAAATTTCAGTAAAAACACGCTTGTCTTTCAGTTCATCATAGGTGGCCTTTGTCACCTCGTAGTGACGACCAGCCCCATAAGCCATAGTGTCATTCCAGTACATACCTTCACGCAGACCACCAGAGTTATGCTCCTCCAGCCCATACCATTCTTTGGCAAGCCGTTCCATCAACTGATTGTCATCACCAGCGGTTGCGAACAGGAAGGATTGCTCAACCTCAAACTCACCATGTTGCTCGTCAATATTTCCGATATAGTATTTCATTAGATATCTCCTCGCTTCAAAGCATTTGTGATTAACTTGTTAGACAACGCATGGCGGTCATGCGGCTTCCTCTTGTTAGAATAAACATCAAT
>Ga0222719_10001186_pt1 | contig 25682 bp, 31 predicted proteins | sample C33_34DmetaG_FD_165039 | JGI IMG/M metagenome (GOLD analysis project Ga0222719, IMG submission 165039) | Estuarine water microbial communities from San Francisco Bay, California, United States - C33_34D | ecosystem: Environmental > Aquatic > Marine > Unclassified | place: USA: California...
GACAGTGGTGAGTATGGCATCCGCAACAGCCACCTCCTCAGTGTGGCACCAACAGGCACAATCAGTCTCTCAGCAGACAATGTGTCCTCTGGCATCGAACCAGTCTTCAGTCACTACTATGACCGCACCATCCAGACCTTCGATGGTCCACGGGTAGAGCGAGTAGAAGATTTCGGTGCCCGTGAGTTTGGCGTCAAAGGTATGACAGCAGATGCTCTATCGGTGTTTGACCATGTTCGTGTGCTCAACCTTGCCTCCAAGTATGTCGATAGTGCTTGCAGCAAGACCTGTAATGTCGGGGATGATGTTACTTGGGAACAGTTCAAGGATGTCTACATGCAGGCCTATGACGGGGGCTCCTCTGGATGCACCACGTTTAGAGCCAGCGGTAAGCGCTTTGGTATTCTCAATGCCTCTACCAGCGAAGATGCAGCTATTGAGACTGTGGTAGAACCAGATGCCTTTGTGGATGAGAAAGAGGGTGGCGCTTGCTACTTCGATCCAGCCACAGGCCTTCGTACCTGCGAGTAAACCAGAGAGGCCCTTCGGGGCCTCTTTGACCAACTAATAACAGGAGAACAGAATGTTCACTGTAGAGTTCGAGCAAGATTACACCAAGATAGTAACAGTTGACCAGAGCGGTGCCCACGAGGACGTAGAGATGTTCTTAGAGGAAGACGGGACTGTGTATATACGCCAGTTCGCTGAAGACTTTAATGAGTACCAGTTGCTCATCATCTCCCACTATCAACTGGTAGACCTAATAGCTTCCATAGATGCGCCAGAGGGCGCTCATTCAGTAACCATAGGTACAGAGTAATGATATTCCCACGCATAAAAGTAGACAAGAACAGATGGCACACTTGGTTCGCTTGGTATCCCATCAAGTACGGCATTCACTGGGTGTGGTTGCAGAGGGTACAAAGGCGCTGGTGTGACCACCCAGTCATTAAGTCTTGGGACTACAGTGTGCCAACCATTGATGACATGGATAACCACATCGACTGGGATAAACTATTGTGATTGAGGTGACACGGGGGCGGCTCCGTCTAGCAGACCCTACTCCACCGTGTCGTTGTTACCGGAGTAACACTTGTCAAATGGGGTCGATTGAGTCTCAAGTCAATAGGTATACCAGTTCAAAGTTAATACTGGTTACAAGAAAAAACACTGATCGGGACTAAAGTATGGTCCTGACCAGTGCTAAGTTAGTTCGCCGTTACTTCTGACGGAGCATTATGGCGAACAACAATCCAACTATTATTAGATCGCTTAGTGGGAGTGCTATTCCATTAACCATGGGATCACCTTCCTTTCTTCAAGCTGACAGGAGTTGGCCTGCCAGTATTCTATCGATCAGTGTTTTTTGCTTTAGGCCTCTGCCATCTTGATAGCTGCCATGCGCGTCTCTTCGTTACGCCGCAGCCACCCTCGACCAAAGGTATCAAAGGTCTTGAGGCGTCTGTAGAAGGCCTCTCGCTCTGCTGCGTACTGTTCGATGATGTCGATGGGGTCCATACGTCTTACAGCGCCTAGTGTCTGAGGACCAATGCCGCCATCTTGTGTGACACCCAAAACCTTCTGGAGCATACGGGCTCCACGGCCTGTACCACCGTTCACTGCTAGATCGAAGACAGCGAAGTCTACACCAGAGGGCAGTGCGTCTCCCTTGACCCTATCCCAGTAGTTGCTCCTGTAGATGGGAGTTACATCTTCCACCGTCAACGACCGCATCTCTTCCTCAGTAACTGGACGATCTACCCAGCTCTCATAGACAGCTTGGGTGACACCAAGGTTCGTGCGTCCACCGGGGTCACTGGGGTGGTTCACATAGCCACCTTCGTGGTGCAGGATCATCTTTAGGGATTGCTCGAAGTTGTCTTTCACTTGCTTACTCCTTTAGTGCGCTCAAAGGTGCGCAGTGTGCCTAAGCCAAGGAGGCCCATGAGCACGGGCATCATGGTTGCTGTGTCCACCTGTGGGACGTTGATTTCCCATGGTGCCAGCAGCGGTGAGATCATAAAGTTAATGGCCATGCCCATGACACAGACCCAAGCAGTGGCGGGACGCCAAGAGGACTGGAACCAGTTGCCCTTAGCTTCCTCTTTGTTGACTGCCAGCTGTGCGAGTGCCAACTCCTGACCATGGCGTTCTGCCATCGTGCTTATCTCGTGAGCTAGAGCTGCCTTCTGGTCTTTGTCTTCCACGAACTTGTCAAGGAGACCTGTGACCGGGCCAATTAGTTGTGCAATCATTTCTCCATTCCATCGTCTTGGAGCATCCACTGTAGCCGACTGACAATTAGCTTTAGATCGTTCAGCTCCTCAGTGGTTCCGTGTGTGTACATCATTTCCTCAACGTCCAGTTGGAGCCTGTTCAGTGTGTTAAAGTTCCACGCCATGAGGCCCATAAGAACTGCTAGAGCGGCCTGTATTATCTTCTCGCTCATTTCTCATGTCCTAACCAAACGGCAAACGCCCCTGTCATGGCTCCTGTGACGGTGGCGGTCAGGGCTGTTGCTTGAGATGTCATTGCGTCTGGGGATAGACCCATGAACCAGTGCAAAACCTGCACATACATTAGGGTCATCACGAGCATCATTAGCCTAGGCATTAGCTTCCAAGCCAACACCCGCTCCATTGCGATTGTCATGTTGTTATTCCTTACTTAGCGTCTACATACCGCATCACCAATTTCCGTTCTTCTTGCCGATCAACCAGACGACACCACCAAAGATGCTTATTGCAACCAGAGTGAATAGGATGCCTATCGTCCAATCGATGAGGGCTGCTTTGAATTCTGCTTGCTTGTATAAAGTCTTGCGCCTCTGAGCCCTGACATTGCGAAGGGTCTCTTTGTATTCCTCGACACCCCTCACCCCGTGCTGGAAAAGGATTAGGGTCTCTATCTCCTTGCGTAGGGCTTGCATCTTCTTGTGTGCAGTAAAGGCGTCCATTGCTTGCTGCTCGGCAGAACCAGTTAGAGTTGCAATTAGACCGGGGTTCTTGGCCTTCTCAGAGGCATAGTTTACGTCTGCGACACAGCCTGCAAACTTACTGAGGGCGGAAGAGGCATCTCTACCAGCTGCTATAAGTTTCTTGGCGTTGCTCACGGCTCCTGCTGCTAAAGACAGGGCGGTGAAAGGGTCAATCATTGTTAACCTTTATCCTCCTGTTGCATGTGTAGTTTGGGGATACTGCCCAGACACGGTTGTACCACCCACCGTTCAAAGGGGCATCACAGGCGTAGTAGCACTTCTTGTGGAACCAGCTGCCTCTGCCATTGATGAACGCATGGGAGTACCCAACGAACACCAATGTACAGAGCATGGTTAATCCGCAGCCATCTTCTCGACAGCACCGCGAATGTGTTGGATGTTTTCATCGATACGGGCCATGCTGACTGCTTGGCTTTGTACCATCCCCTCGACTTTGTTCACACGCTCAGAGAAAGCTATTAGCTTCTCAGTGTTCTGCTGGATGTCAGCCATCATCATGCTGACTGTCCAGACAATGGCGGCTGCTTGTGTCATAAGGCCAAGAAGGAGAGTTGCGGGGACACTTTTGGAGATGTGCCAACCTTCTTGCTCTTTCATTAGCTAGGCTTAGTCGGCCATGTGATGTCAGTCGGGAAGCCAGATTGACCCGGGACATTCAGCAAGTCAGTCCTGTACTGTGTCCACTCAGCTTGTTTAGCTGCGGTGAGGTCTGCCCAGCGGAGTGCATTAGACACGATAGGGTCAACCTCTGTGGTCAAACGATTGTCACGTTCAGCACGGACAGTTTTAGCAGGTCTATCATTTTCTATTTGTGTGCTTTTCGCACTAATCGTAGCCCAGTTGACTTGAAAATTACTAACGTCTGATGACAGAATACTTGAGCCATTACTATCTGTGCCAGTTATTACGCTAAAAGAAGCATGGAACTCTGCTTCGCTAGTAGGCTCACCCTCTAGTATCCATTCTCCGGGGTGTAAAATTGTTAGGGCTTCAGCTACACTCATGCTTTTATCTCCATTACTGTGATACTTGATGCTGCTTTACCTACGTTGTTTTCCGTTCTGTTAATGTAGCTTGTAGTACCTCCGGTGTTTGCAAACTGTAGTTTATAAGTTGTTGCTGAGGTTGTGCTTGGGCTGTCTAAAGTTTGAGCCGCTTGATGCACGAAACAGAATAAGTTTATAGAGCTACCTTGAAAAGACATTCCTCCATTCTCGTAAATACCTGTAGAACCTCGCAACAGTCTAAACTTTACACCAGAGTTCCCTATGTTGGCTGTACCAGAAACACTATACATGACCAGTATTTTACTGCTTGTTGATGATGGTGTAATACTGACACTTAAACCTGATATGTCTACAAAACCTGTTGAGGATGTTGAAGAAGTATCTGTTTTAGTTGCGCTTACAACTTGCAAAACAGCAGCACTATCAAAGTTGTCATTACCTCTAATTACACTAGGCATATCATTCCACCGTTACGTTAGGGATAGGTTGGATTGCTGTCAGTTCAGCGGGTGTAGTAGCTGCGTCAATGCTTGCTAGTGAGGGTGCATCACGCAAGGCTTGCTTGTCAGCAATGATCTGTGTCGTGTCAGCGCCTGTCTCAAGTGCCTTCATGTAGGCTGTGTCTAGTGCAGCCAATGGCTCAATACGAGCACGGCGTATCTTGTCACGCCAGATGTCCTTGGCTGCTGCCATGTCTACAGAGATGACACCAGTATCAGCATTAGCTTCCCAAGCACCACGGAAGGTACGTTCTGCTGGTACTTCATAGTCTGCGGCGTCATAAGATGTTGCGCCTATCTTGATAAAAGTTTGTGTCATTTTGTTACTCCATGGGAAGTGTGCGGGTATTTAAATATTGCTCTGTAGTTGCTCATAGAACTATTGAAACTAAGTTACGGGTCGAATCAAAATTTGCGGTGCCGACTCCTTGATTCACTCTAACCTGACTTGTTGTCATTAAACTTATTGCGCTTGCGTTGCTAGAACCTTCAAGGGTGCTGTTCACACTTACGTTGTTGGTTTGATAACTGTTGATATCATAACTTAGCGCGTAGTCAGCTGAGGTTAAGGAAGTGCTAAAGTTAACATTAAAACGCCCTGTCCCTATATCCGTAATACTACTCACATTACCATCATTTCTAATAGACACAGTACCAATGCCGTTGAAGTTAACCCAAGCCCGTGCAGGATAAAGACTCGCGCCACCTGTAGTCTGTAGGTTATCTACCTTAATCGTACTCATGCTGCTAACCTCCACGCATTACGGAATTGTCTGTCAGACGGTACATCTGCTGTCTTAACAATCTTAAACATTGGCCTGTTGTACTCCACCGACCAGATATGACGGGGGATGTCTTTCATAATGAGATACTCAATCGCTTCTTCTTCTGTGAGAGGGCCAATACGAGGGGCAGTCCACTGTGCTGCATGTTTCTCTGGGTCATGCTTGAATGTGTCGTGGCGACCCTCAGCTATGGCTTGTTGCTCATCGTCCTGCAAAGCCCAGTAGACGGATATGGGTGGTAGTAGCCCAGCCTTAGCTTCTTCAAGCCAGTTGTCACTAGGAACAAGCACCATTGCGGGTTGCTCTGGTTGCTCTGGGTCTTCAAAGATTACTCTGTAATTTGTCAAAGGATTACACTCCAACTCACATATCCGTAGTCAAAGTTAGCACCAGCGCCACTACCAACTTCAACACGAACAGAGCCTGTACTTAGAGCAGGGTTGGCACCATAAATACCACTGCTAGTATACAAGTGAACATCAGAACCCCCTGGGTCACCTGGTGTATAAGTAGCAATACTGCCCGACATGCCGTGATTCGAGGTACTGAGTGCGTTACTAAAGTTCGCCGTGTAGTCCCCCACTCCGTTATCCGATAGGCTGGAGATGTTACCATCGTTCCGAATGGCGACAGTCCCAATCCCATTCATAGAAATCCAAGCTTTAGCCGTAAAGAAAGTAGCACCACCAGCGGTAGCTTCCTCAAGTGTGTTTACTTTTAGTGTACTCATTTATACCACCGTCCATGTTTCACCAGCACCCACTGTAACAGTGACGCCAGAGTTGATCGTAATAGGGCCAGCTGACATAGCGTTATAGCCATTTGAGATGGTGTAGTTGGATGACACATAGGTTCTATTTTCCCAGAATGGCTTCCCACTGGTGTTTGTTATCTCGCCATTAAAGTCACCACTGAATGTACCTGCGGAACCAGTGGCACCCGTAGCGCCAGTTGGCCCTTGTGGCCCTTGTGGACCAGCGTTGCCTTGTGGACCAGTGGCACCCGTAGCCCCAGTATTGCCCTGTGGACCTTGTGAGCCTGTAGCCCCTGTGTTGCCTTGTGGACCAGTGGCACCTGTGCTGCCCTGTGGCCCGGTGTTACCAATTGGCCCCTGTGGCCCCTGTGGCCCGGTGTTACCAATTGGCCCCTGTGGACCTTGGGCTCCAGTAGCTCCATCATCGCCATCTGCACCCGCTGGTCCTGTGTTTCCCTGTGAACCTTGGGGGCCTTGGGGGCCTTGGGGGCCAGTTGCACCAGTCGGTCCTGCGGGGCCTTGGGGGCCATCAGCGCCATCAACACCAATACTACCATCAGCACCAGCTGGACCTTGTGGTCCTTGGATACCCTGTGGACCCTGCAACGCGGCGTTAGCAATAGTCTGCTTTTCCCATGTGCCAGCAGATACATCGTACACGGGTATAAGGTCTGAAGACGTAGCATCAGTACCTGTTGCAAACCCGGTGATTGCTGTGGCTACATTCGCCATGTCAGTGACATCTGCACTAGCCTCAATACCCGCCAGCTTGCTTTCTTCAGCGGTCGTATAAGATGCTGTAGTGTTCTGAAGGATAGCTGAGAAAGCCTGTACGTTAGTACCGATAGCTAGGCCGAAGTTTGTTCTTGCAGCAGCTACGTCAGCCAAGTCAGATAGGTTATTAGTAGAAAGTAATGCGCCTGAGAGAGACGCATAGGCTGCAACCCATGTGCTGCCCTCATAAACCTTCATAATATCATCAGTCGTATTGAAGTATAAAGCGCCAGAGACCAACGCATTCCCGTCATTGTCTACTGAAGGATCGGAAGCCTTTGCCCCAAGATAACGATCATCGAAGTTATCCAGCGCAGCAAGTGCAGCGTCTTTGGCAGCCTCAGATGCAGTGGCGGAGGAAGCACTAGCAGTTGCAGATGCAGCAGCTTCTCCAGCTTTAGTCGTAGCTATGCCAGCTTGCGTTGTCGCTGTGGAGGCGCTGGTTGCAGCATTAGTTTCGCTGGTAGCAGCGTTTGTCTCAGAAGTTCCGGCAGCATCTCGTGCAGCTTCAGAAGCAGCCTGTGCTGTTTCGGCATTAGTCTCAGCCGTTTCAGCATTAGTCTCAGCAGTTTCAGCAGCGGCCTGCGCAGCAACGCTGGCTATACGAGAGGTTTCACTTGCTGTGGCGCTGTTAGAGGCATTTGACTCACTGGTTGAGGCGTTGGCCTCGCTGGTTGCAGCAGCGTTTTCACTGGCTAGAGCAGCAGAGGCACTAGCAGCACTTTCAGCAGCTTTGGTTGTAGAGATGCCAGCCTGTGTTGTTGCCACGCCTTCTGAGGCTGCGGCATTGGTCTCGCTAGTTGAAGCATTGGACGCGCTTGTAGATGCAGCAGATGCACTAGCAGCCGCGTTGGTCTCTGCGGTCTCAGCAGCAACCTTAGCCACACCAGCGGCCACATTGGATGCTTCCGATGCAGCAGCGCTAGTGGCGCTCTCAGTTGCTTTGGTGGAGGCTGTGGTGACGCTAGTGGCCGCAGCATTCTTGGAGGATAAAGCAGCGGCTGCACTGGCGGCAGCATTGGTCTCTGCTGTTTCCGCAGCAACCTCTGCGGCTCCAGAAGCTACCTCAGATACACTGGCTGCGTCACGGGCAGTCTCTGCTGCGGTCTTGGCTGTTTCTGCGGCGACCTTAGCGGCCTCAGATGCAACTCTGGATGCCTGTGAGGCAGCGGCAGAGGTGGAGCTTGCTGTGGCACTAACTGCGCTCTCAGAAGCCTTTGTGGTGGCGGTGGATACAGAGGCTAATACAGAAGCAGCTGAGTTTGCAGAGGAAGCAGCAGAGGCAGCAGCAGCAGCTTCAGAGAGCGCAGCTGCGTTCTTGCTGTCTTCAACCGCAGTTATGTTGCTAGGGGCTACTGGATCAACATCTGTGTTGTCAGGAGTTACACCAGTGCCGCTGTAGAAAGATGATGATGCCATTAGTTACCTCAATCTGTGTAGGTAGAAGTGGGACGCATGACTTGGGCCATGCCAGAGGTCTCAGCGGAGTTCGCTTGGTCTTGTAGCTCAAGGAGAAACTGGCCTGACTTGGTGTCAAACAGTGGGCCACGCTCATCAAGGAAGTAGTCAGAGGCATAGCTAAGAGCCGTGTAGGTCAGGAGGTCTGATGCAATGTTAGTTATTACATTTGTACTAACGTCAGACGTAAGCGCATCGAACTCGCCGTAGTAGTTGAGGTAGATGATGCCAGAGGATGGATTAGGGGAGACCTTGATTACCTCACGCTCCCGGCTGAAGTACACAGGACTGCCAGTAGCTCCAGTCTTCTGAGCTGCGGCCATCTCATGCAAAGGTACTCGCAGAAGGGAAACACCATCATACTGGAGGTCAATGATCTCTAGCAAATTGGAGGGTATGACTACCTGTGTTATTGGTACACCAGAAGTAATTGAGTAGGACTGCTGCTTCTCCATGCTGGGGATGCGCAGTACACGTTGGATGCGAGTGAGGGCCTGATCGATGAAGGTATCGGCCAAAGCATCACTACAGTCGCTGCGGTTTAGTAGAGCCTTAAAGTGGCTCCTGATTTGACCTTTGTTCATTCTAGTCCCCTTGCTTCTGACAGCCGAATTTACTGCATGTCATTGGTGTCGTGCATCCCTTGCAGGGCTTGAAGTTGCCTGTAGTTTTATAAGCCATCTGTTAGACCCTTTTCTCGGTTGCCATGAACATGCCTAAGTCCTCAGACTGAAGGCGTTTGATGATCTCTTGTCCTGTGGCTTCCCACATGTTGAACCCTTCACGCAGCCACTTCTCAGCGACTACTGTTGGGATAGATGCAACCTTGTGGAACTCTCCCATAGGCTTCGATGTACTTTCGTTACGAGCGTCTTTGAGATCGTCTAGGAATGCTTGTGTGATATTCTGTGTATGCTTCCTGACTAAGGCATCACTTTCGTGGATGAAGTCAGTATTCGATTGGATTAACTTTGTGGTCACTGGGAGCCCCTTTGGTCTCCTTCACGTCCACAAATGTAAAAAGGCCCACCCAAAGACACACAGTAAGGAGAGCAAAACCTATGTGTCTAAGAGTGGGCCTTAACTAAAGACCGAAGTCTAAAGTGTGCTTATGACAAGCCTGTGATCTTCACAGAGTCGCCAAAGTTCATGTGCTTGACGGACATTTCGCCTACGATGTGGTGGCGATCTGAGTCCCCGTTTTTGGCAAGGAGTGTGCGTGTGAATGGACGCAATGTGCATGTCTTGAACATGGATGGGTCAATCAGCAGCGCTGTGTCTGTCTTGAGGTGACGGTTGAGAACAACACGGTATTCGCCATATGGAGACACATACAGATCAATAGCATTGACCAATGTCTTACCTTGAGCGATCTCACGGTTACGACCAGCAGATGCTGAGAAGCCAGCAACGATCTGTGCGTCACCCGGCTTGATCATCAGAGTGTCAACGTCTGAGCCGTTGTTGTATGCTGTTTCACCAGCTTCAAGCAGCTTTGCTTCAGTCAAAGCATCAGTAGCATTTGCACCAGCGTCAATGCCTGTAGTGATCTGGTTGATCACAGAAGCCATTTGACGTGCAACACCACCAGAACCAGCAACAGCAGCTTGGTCTACACCAACCATGGCGTATTCTGCATCGCGCTTGATTTCCTTGAGTGCTTTGGCCAGCTGGTGAGCTGTTTCCTTGGCACGGCCATAGGTGCCGATAGCGTCTGCTGTTGCAGATACTTGGAAGCCTTTGGTCAAGATTTGGGTGTTGTTAGTGCGCTCTACGGCATCAATCAGAGTTGCCATAGTTGCGTCTGCGCCCTCTACCGCAGCGTTTGAACCCGCTGAGGCAAGGCTGTCTTCAAGCCATGAGAAGGTACGAGCTGTAACTTTCTCGTTCTTGAACATGGTGAAAGCAGGCGTATCGAAAGGTGTAATGTCAGAGATGATGTCTGCAACAGACTCTTTCTTACCGACCTGATCGTATGTAGTATAAGTAGCCATTTTTGTATCCTTACAATTTGTTAGGCAAGATTGTGGTTAGTCTTCCCAACGGGCCATTAAGGCTTCGGCAATGTCATCTATGTCGCCACCGTAACGTGGGTTTGAACGCAGCTTTTGTTGCGCAGCTTGGCGCTTCTGTGTTCTCACATCAGTTTTGGTTGGTGGGGACTTCTTAGAACTCAAGACCTTTGTCTTGCTGCCTTTTGATTTAGTCACTTTAGCTGCTGCTTTCTTGGTTTTAGCAGCCTGCTTCGACTGATCATAAAGACGTGCTTTGTTGATCAACATGATGACACTAGGGTCGGTGTATTGATCCACCTGTTCTTGAGGCAAGCCCGATTGCACAGCATACTGACGGATGTCACTATAAAGCTCATCACCCCACTCAGGCAGGTTCTCTTCGAGTACCTTTATGCACTCTTGAGCTGCTGCTTGTACTGCGGCTTGGTTCTGCTGCTGCATCTCGGACATAAGACTACCGCTTTCCTCTTTGAGGAACTTGAGGTCGTCTTCTGCTTGACGTGCATCTTGCCGAAACTGGGCGAAGGTCTCTGGGTCCATTTGCCTAGAGGCCACCAGCATGTCGATGTCGGTGTACGGTTTGTACCGTTCTTCTGCACGTTCTAAGAGTTTTTGGTATGACAACTGCGCTTGAGCAAACTGTTGTTCTGCTGCTTTCCGCTGAGTTGCTAAATCTTGAGACTTTTTGGTTAAAGATGCCTCTTGTCCGAATAGACGCTTGAGTTCTTTTACAGATACCTGCTGCTGCTCACCGTTGACGGAGATTTCCACAAGGCTTTCGTCAGACACGAGCTGTGGCTCATCGTCTTCCTCTTCCTCATCGTCTTCCTCATCTTCAGCCTCATCAGCGTCAGGGTCTTCTAGTTCCTCATCGTCTTCATCTTCGACTTCGGTTTCTTCAGTATCATCCTCGTCAACATCTGTCTCATCGATGTCTTCGGATGTCGCATCTTCGTCTTCGGGTTCTGATAGGTCTTCACCGTCATCCCACCGTCCTAAGATTGCATCAGCCGCGTCATCTAAATCGAATACGCGGGGCTCAGAGTTAGTATCTTGCACGTTATTCATGGTGCTACTGGTCCTCTTGGCTGTTGTCGCCATTTGCTGCTTCGTGGATGCTGTTACGCACTTCCACTCGCTGTTTAAGTGTGTTCACCACGTCTACTAATGCGCGATAGTGGCTGTAGGTTTGCTCACGTTTCTCCCGGTCCTCTGGTGATGTGTTGACAAAGGTTTGGAAGGTCTGCTCGACAAGTTCATTGATGACAGAAGTGAATGCAGAGGCACCAAGTAGCGCCTCCGCTTCATCTCCAGCCACCACAAGTTGCTCTTCTTGTGTAGGCATATGCTATCCTGTTGAATTACCCGTTAGGGCTTGCGATTGCTCGGACATCTTCAGCACTACGCGCAATCTCAAGTTCTTGGAGGTTGACGTATTCTTTGTGCTCTTGCTGGCTCTCTTGGAGGTCCATCTTGTCCGATTTGAGTGCGAAGTCTGCTTGCGCCTGCATCTGCTGCATTTGGAGCTTCATCTTCGCAATTTCAGCGTCAAACTGTGCCTTCATCTCTGACACGGCTGTCTGACGTTCCTGAATTTCTAGCTGCTTCTGAGCCATCTGCATTTGCATCTGCTGTGCTGGATCAGGCTGCGGTGGAGGTATCTGTGCTGGGTCTGTAAGGAAGTCAGCAACATTCTTGATACCAGACTTCTCAAGTACAGCAGCCAACATCTTGAACTTCTTGTCGGGGCCATACATCTGACCCAGTGTTGGGTCTTGTGAGAAGAGGGTGTGAAAGGCCAGGTACTTCTGCACCATGGTCTCTTGGTCGCCATAGCCAAGGTGGAACTCGACTTGCACATCACGCTTGTCAGTCCACTGCGCTGGGTTGATCTGCACATAGCGACCTGCCAACTCAACGATCTTCTCTTCGCTCTCGTTCTCTACGACTAGCTGGTAGACAAGAGTAAACAGGGGCTTCAAGAAGTTGTTGGCAAAGTTACGGGCAATGATCTTCTGGCGCTGCTGGCTCATAGTGGCCAATTGCTCAACCATAGCAGCTGAGTTCTGCTTGCTGATAGCGTCCTTGTTAAGGCCCTGCGATAGGCGAGACACACCAGAAGTATCCTCTTTGTCTTCGTCCAGCATCTGAATGGTCTGGAAGACAAACGGGTTCAGAGAGGCCTGTTGCATTGGAGAGATAGCATCAGGGCGTGTGACGTTGACGATACCACCAACACGGTTGTCGATAAGCTCACGAGGGTTCGTAAGGCCACCTTTGACTACAGTGTAGCGTGGGTTGTTTGTGACCATTGCGTGGTCGAGGATGGAGCGTGTCAGAACTGTACGAGCGTTCTGGATACCCACGAGCTTGTCAGCAAAGTTGTTGCCATGGAAAGCATGTGGGATCGGCAGCGGTACAAAGGCCACGAATGGCCGGCGAGTGACCATCTCTTTCTCTAGGAGTACGTTTGATGCTTTGACTACACGGTACAGATCAGCTGTGCCTGTGCCTTCAACATCAAGCTCAATGTAAGCCTCGACTACAGTTACCTGACGTGTCTGGCGCTGGTAGCCCTTGGCGTTAAAGCCACGGTCAGCACCAATGTCATCAAAGCGCGATAGTATCTCTGGATCGTTGTCGAAGTCAGTGTCTTCATTGTCAGCAATGTCTGCCACCAAGTCTTCATCATAGCCCATCTCAATGAGGTCAGAGATAGACTTCTTGGTACGGTGCGCACAGAAGCTGACAGTATCAAGAGACTTGGCTTGTGGTTCAATGAGGAACTCTTCGGGAGCGATAGCCTCTACTTTGACTTGGGATGTATCACGGTAAACACGCAGCTCACCGCTGGAGATACCATACTCATCCTCAACGATCTCTTCGATCTCTACGTTGTCTTGGGACAGAAGAGCATCAAGCTCATCTTCAGTCAGGTCTTCAACGGCCTCGATGTGGCTCTCAGACTGCTTGGCCCAGTAGACCTTACAGATGCCTGCACGGGCAATGAGGCCATCATGTATGACTGTCTGCATTACCTCAAAGAGGTTGTTCTGGCGGTGAAGCACATAGTCTGTGTACTCAGTGCATACTTCAGCCATTGGTACATCTTCAGCACCCTGCGGGGTAAAGCGTAGGGTCTTGTTGCCTGTGCTAAAGGTCTCCAGAAGTGCAGCCTTCATGCTCTCTACGGCATCATACACATCTTGGCTTACATACTTGCTGTTACCATCGTGCGCTGGGCGTGGGAGTGCGGCGCTGTAGTAATCCATTACCTTGCGGCGCTCTTTTGATAGCTCACTGTCGTAGTAGCCAATGGATCGGCGGAGGTTAGTGTCTACGATTGAGACGATCTTTTCGTCATCAAGGGCTTTGTATTCTTCTTGTGATTTCATGTCTAAACCATCTCAATGTAATAATCATCGACTGCCTCTATTGGCTCCCAAGCACCCTCATGTATGTGGTTTGCTAGGGCCAAAGACATTACGCAGTCATCGAAACACCCGGCTTCAGCTTCCATGCCACCGCTTTGGGTGACGATGTAAGTAAGCATCTCTCGGATAGTGACCTTATCGTTTAGTTCGATCTTACCCTCACGAACTGAGGCCCTGAGTTCATCGATAATCAGGGGTTTTGTCTTGGCAGTGGTAGTAAAGCCCAACTTAATGGTCTCTTTGTCTGTCAACTTGTCTACCTGCACCTCTGTGTAGAAGTGGGGGTAGGCCATGTCTTTCCCAAGACGGGTACACGTTAAGATACCGTGGCTGTTGTTCTCTACGATGATGTAGGCAAAGTTAAAGAACTCACCTAGCTTGTAGAGCACCTCAGCGAAGTAATCTGGATGAACTTGGGCACGATAGGTCGCAACCTGTCGTTTCTTGCTGTCTAATACTTGAGCGACTGAGAAGTCACCGCCCCTGACACCCATGGCGACATCAGCACCGATTGTGTACTGTTCACCGGGGTCAAGCGTACGGTATAACGTCAGTTCTCCTCTGACATTCTCAAGCCAGTCGTCACCTTCCAGTGCAAGCCTTTGCTTAGGCTCTTCGCAGGTAGCTAGGCTTTCCTGTAGACCCTCCGGGTTAAACACAGGACGCCCAGTTGTCAGGAAGGCTTCTTCTGGCTCGGCTGGATATTCTTGACGGAAGAGGTCGATGCCGTTCTGTGCGACCTTGCGGCGTCTGAACATGAGCTGCTCATCGTCAAGGCCATACTTCTCACACAGCTCTTCTTCCTCTGGAGTTCTCTCGAAGTTCTCCGGCACTGGCTCACGATACTCTGGATCAATGTACCAAGGTATAAACACTGGCACATAGCCATTGGCTCCTTCTACGGCACCTTTCCAGAGGTCATAGAAGATACCACTGACACCATTAGCGGTGCTTTCGACAAAGATGGCAGTGCCCTTCTTGTTGGGTACAGCCTGTGTCATACCGTTCCAGTTTTCCAGAGCGGTAGACTTCTGCCAGAAGGCAAGCTCAGAGGCGTGGACATGGGTCAGGGTCTCACCGCGCCCAATGCTTTCACCACCAGCTGTCGCAACAACAAACGAGCTGTCTAGGACATCAAACGTAAGTTCCCGGCGAGAGCTATACTTGGTGTGAGGCTTGAGTAACTCAGGGCAGTTCTCGTGGTATCTCTTGGTCATGTCGAAGAGGGCACGGGTACTGTCGGAGTGGTGTGTGACAACCATAGCCTTGCAGGCTTTACGTTGGGACACGTTAAAGTACAGATAGCCGCCTACATAGGTCGATAGACCCTGCTGTCGGGCCTTCAAGATGATAATGCGTACCTTACCTTCAGTCTCCATCTGGTCCTCTACGGCCTTCTGGAGAATGCGCTGGGCTGGCTTCAAGTTGAGTGACTTGATGTCACCGTCCTTGGTTCTGATCTTGAGGGCTGACTTACTGTAAAAGTCAAAGTCATCGTATAGTTTGCGGCGTACTACTTTAAGTCTCTTGTCCATCTTCGGCTTGCTCATCCTCTGGAGTTACTACTAAGAGCGACTCCAAGAATGCTTCGGCTTTACCGATAGTGACTTCGCTCTTTGCGGCAGGCTTAGTCTTGGTGAAGTCCAAGACCATTCGTGCTGCTGTTAGGCGGTCCCGGTTTTGTCCCGGTTCACGCATGATTTCTACTGCTGCCTTGAGTGCCTCAATGGCATACACGTCATCAATGTCATTCTCTTTGGCCATGATTGCTACGATCCTTTCAGCATCTGCTTTTGCCTGTTTCCTGATCGGCGTGATCATTTCGAGGGTATAGCCATCAGGTGTTCCCTGTGGCCTGCCTCCGTTCTTACGCTTTTTTGTTGACCACTGCTTTCTTAGCGCCCTTCCCTCTTCGGTTTTCATTAGGTTTGTGAAGTAGTTGTTTGCTTTTGGAGTCGCCCTGTTCGGGTGGGTCAACTCTTTCTTTGGTGCCTTCTTTCTTGGTACTTTGGGCACTGGCATCTTCTACTCCTACTAATGTTCCTATGATCTTGAGGGTGGTCGGGCAGGACTTACAGAACACAGGGGCTGGGAGTGCCGCTGCCATCTCTGCGAGTACCTTGTCTTTGTCAGAACTGCTGAGGCTAGACGCCTTTATAGCTTCGATGCCCTGTAAGAAGGGCACCAAGTCAAATGCTGTCTTATTCACGATTTGCTTCCTTGAGTGACAGATGCCCCCGAAGGGGCACCTTAGTTATGCGGAAAGAATACCGGGAGCCATCATGGGCTCTTCGTCTTCCTCTGATCCAGCGGCAAGCAGTCCCATAGCGGATACCACAGCAACAAGAGTTGCGAATGGGTGACTGTAGAACTGGATTTTACCGTTGTTTGCCTTCTTGAACTCATCGCGTATTAGCTTGGTATTGATAGGCATAAGCTCTTTAGCGAGACGTGGGTTCATAAGGTAGAGCCACATTGGGTCAACAGACAGCTCTGATGTATTATTTGTATAGCGTCTGTAGCGGTTCATACTGGCTTTATAAAACGCAGTTTCCTTGGGACTCTTAGCGTTGTTTAGGTCTTCCAGTATTCGAGCTATGTCTCTTGCAGGAGTTGTCTCAGAGGGATTGGACTCTGTAAATGCCTTTCCTGCCTCTTGGAAAGCGTGTATCTCCTTCACAGCAGGATGATCTTTACCAAGACCTTCAAGAATAGGTTTCATAACAGAAGTGTTATAACTGTTCTTACCTACTTGATCCCAATCACCAGAAAATGGGTTTTTAACCATACCCATTCCGAACTCACCCTTACCGTCCATGTTACCTTGAGTCAGAGAGTGTCCCATCTCATGGAGGATGTTCATTAGGCTAGTAGTAGAAGTGATCTTATTGCCCCCGATAGAGCCACCGGGCTTAACGAAGAACACAGAGCTACCAAAGCCTTTCATGGACGGGCCCCATCTATGTAGAGCGGCTGTTCCCCTGCCTGTCCGGGTCTCTTTCTGTAGGGCAGAACCAGAGTTCATCATTCTAGCTGTTATGCCAAGAAGCCTTGCCACCTCAAGAGCCTGATCCACGTCTTGAATGCCATTCTCGTACTTACTGCCTTTACGGCCAATCTCAATGATTGCTTTAGCCTCTGGCATAGCCTTTTTAACGGACTTTGCTGTGGGCTTCTTTACCTTTTTGGGCTTTGTAGGCTCGGCATCAAGTGGGGCCACTTTTGGGGGTTCAGGTTGTTGAGCCAAGGCGGGTTGCGTGGGTTGTCCACTATCGACTGGTCCACTTGGGCTAACAGTTCCCGCAACTGTGGGTCCATCTGGTCCACTAGGGCTTGGAGCTGGGGGGACAGGTGGGACATCTTTAGCTTTCTGCTGCTGCTTTACCCTCTCCATGTAGGGAGTAAGGTAGGTTTCTGCAAGTTTAGGCTTCATTAGATTGCTTGTGGCTCGACTAACGATAGCTTCCAGAGAAGCAACTGGGTCTTTGCCTAAGTTCAACGCCATGCTGTCGAAAGCATCACCTAAAGTGGCACGATCTTCAGCTAGAATGGACGTATCGTTGTCCATCTTGTCCCGAAGAGTTGCCAGATAGGCTTGGTTGCTGTTTTTGCCAAGCTGCCGTTCTATTGGGAGCTGTGGTTGAGCTGGTGTAGCTGGTGTTTGGGTAGAAGACGAAGCTACTTCTGGCCAGATAGAGCTGACAAGAGCTGCAACTTCATTCAGAGGCTTACCTTTAGTACGCATGGAGCCTGTCCTAAGATGGGCTTCATATGCCTCTATTGAAGCAAGAGTTTCTGGTGAGCCACTAAATCTCTCTTTGGCTAAATCAAGAGCCTGCTGTATCTTAGCGTCAAACTCTGCTGCTGTTAGGTTCTGAGCACCATTGTTCTCTTCTACGGAGTTAAACACAACTCCTCTAGGTGCGGGAGTTCCACCGTCTTTACCCCTTATTGGAGGCAGACCGTTGTTGTAGAGTCTTACGTTAGTTGCCGCTGTTGCTTCAGCTTCCTGTGCTCTCTTATCAGCAGACTGCTGCTTGCGAAGTGCAGCTTCCGCAGCTCTACGATCTTTAGCTTCTTGCACTAAATCACGAGCTGCTGGGGCTGTTGGATCAGCAAGACCATCGCCTTTACGGTTCTTTTTGACGAAACGGTTAACCTTGGACCTGCGTCCAGTGACTGCATCGATGGCACGACCACCAACAACGAGAGGTATCTGTGCTGCTAACGATTGCCCACCAGTTGCTAAGGCTGCACCAGTGTTGATGTTGCCTGCTACCATGCCAGCTGGGTTGTACGCTCTGCCAATAGAAGGCAGTGGGTTAAACATATCAGTGAACTTGGACACACCGCCTTTTAGTCCACCAGCGTAGACTTCAGTCAGTACGTTGGAGCGGCGGAAGGTGTTAAGGAGCGCTTGGCCCTCACTTGTGTTACCAAAGCGATCTTGCATGAAGTCGAAGTTTTCTTTGGTGACTGTAGTGCCAACTTTGCCTTTGGATTGACGTATTGCCTGCTTAAAGAAAGCCTTGTCCTCTGGACTAAGCGCCTTGATCTGGCCCTTCTCTGTGAGAGATATTACCTGAGCCTCTAAGTCTTTCAGTAAGACATCACGGGCACCTTCAAGTGTTTGGTTGGCACCTTTCTTGGAGCTGGAGTCAATATCCTTGAGGTTGTAGCCGTTCTCATCAGCAACACGCTGCAACAATGCAGACACATCAGATGCAGCTTGGGATGTCTCAGGGTCTAGGTCTTCTTTAGGCTTAAACACTTTGTCGCCAGCACTGTTTACTGTGGTAAGTGCAACATTGACACCACCAGCGGCTGTACCACCTAAGATGGCCTCACCAACTGCTTGGCGGGGGTCAATCTGTAGGCCTACATCAGTGCCTGCTGTTGAACCTGTCTGTTCTACGACACTCTGAGTGCCTTCTGTAGCAGTCTCAGCGGCAGTTCTCTTGACGATACCACCCCTACCGGGGATCAGTGCGTTTAAGGCACCAGATGCCGCTGCTGTTTGTGCAGCAGCAATGAAGTCATCTTTGTTTGGCTTGTCACGTCCGTTGTTACGAGCGCGTTCATTGGCAATAGGGCCTAAGAGCTGGACTGCCTCAAAGGCAAAGGGACCAGCAAATGCACCCACAACACCACCAGCGGGACCAGCAACAGCTGTACCAGCAGCAGCGCCGCCTGCCCGTGTGATAAGAGAGCCAGCATACTGACCAATTTGCTCAACAGCAGCCTTCGGTAGGTATCTGTAGGCAAAAGAGCCATCTTCATCGCCTTCGATAAACTTAGCGGATGCTGACTCGTAGTTCTCAGGTGCAGAGGTGAGGTTGCTGAGAGTTTCTGCTGTGCCATCTGCACCAACAGCTCTTGCTGTCTCTGCCATGTTCTCCAGAGGCTGGTCGATGCCAGAGCGGAAGGCAGCACCAAAGCCCTGCATGGGGCCATTTGTGTCCTGTGCTGGGGCTTCGGCTTGTGTAGGTGCTGGCTGTTGCTGAGAGCCTTGGAGCTTTCGGATTTCGTTAGCCAACAACTGAGCTGATTGTGTGTCACCAGCCTTATCTGCGGCCAGTAGCGCACGGCTTAACTGTTCGATGTTAGCCATGCTAACCACCTCTCTTACTAATTGTACTTGTCTAAAACTGCTTGGACATCAGCACTTGGTGTGTAGGTTCCAGAAGACGTATTGAACTCATTGGACCTTTGCCCTGCTGGTAGCTCTTCGCCACCGCTCAGACGATTTTGTACCCGCTGAAGTGCCGCCATACGTTCATTTAACCAGTCTACCCAGACTTGCTCATCTTGTAAGTTGGTAGGAGCTGGTGACAGAAACAACTTCATTTCGGCGTTTGAGATTGCGCCTTTGGTCTCAGCAACACGAAGCAGAGCATCGTCAACACGAAGCCTGCTGAGTATCATGCGGCGGTTAGCGTCTGGATCACCTGTAAAGTTATCGAAGATGCCTTTGAATACACCGCCAATACCAGTCAAGTTACCACCAGATGCACGACTTTCAGCAATAGCATCAAGTCCACGCTGCATACCATACATGGCGTCATTCACAGATTGAAGTGATGCTGCATTCTTAGCTGCGGCTTTGCTATCGGCTTTGCTGCCTGATCTTTTAGCCCGAAGCTCTGCAATGCGTGTTGCCTCAGCCTTATTGTAGGCATCGACTTCCGCCTTGCGATTGGCATCCTGTATGGCACCATACTCACGAGTAGCGGCACCCATGCCATCGCCTTGGAGAGCACCAGAGTACATAGCGCCACCAATGCGGATGAGGCTCTCGCCTCTTGGCACCATGCCTAGCGCGGAACCACGGGCATTGGCTGTCATGTTACCTGCGCCTCTTGAGAGGGCTGGGGAACGAGTGGCAGTTGAGCTTTTGGTGCCTAAGACTGGCGCAGCATTAGTCTGTGTGTTTGCAGTAGTAGTAGGGGTTGGAGTGGTGGTGTTGATAAGCACTGGGCTCTTAGAGTTCTGAGCTTCCATTGCTGCAAAGTCTACAGGAGCCTGTAGAGCTGGAGACTGACTGTTTTCTGCTTCGAGCTGCGCAAGGGCAGGGCCTTGTGGTACATTCTTACGGCGCTCTAGCTCTGCAAGGGCTCTTGCGTCACCAGATGCTGCTTGCTGCTGCAACACACCTTGGTCAATGCCTTCTCTGGCTGCCTGTGTACGCTGTTCCATTGCACTGTCGAAACGCTCAATGCCTGAGAAGTCAGCACCAAGTCCGGGGAACTCAGCGCCTGCTGGTACATCAGCGGGGTTCTGTGCCATCCGCTGAAAGTCCTGTGGGCTCATGTCAGCGTAGGATGTTGGGGCATCTGCTGGGTTAGCAACAGGTGCTGCAATGACACCCTCGCCGGGAACACGAGGCGTGAGGACTGGTGCTGGAGTAGTAGCAACAGTTGGACCAGTGTCCATGCGTGGGCCAGACTCTAAGTTCTCAAGAATTGGCGACTGTGGTTTATCTAGGATTGACTGTAGGTACTGCTCTGGGGTCATGCCCATACTGGCAGCAACTTCAACTACGTTTGGGTCTTCTAGGAGAGACTGTGGAAATCGTGACATTATCTACCTCCTAAAAGCTAAAGCTAGGGCGGCTAAGGCCTAGTGGGTTGTTGCCTACATTGCCTACTGCATTGGAAGCCCAACTTGTGTTGGCTTGTTGCTGCGGGAAGTATTGCTGCTGGAACCCAAAGCCACCCATCGCACCACCCAAGGCAGCTTGGAATGGGTCAACCTTGTTGACTTGTACAGATTGGCTTGAGTTAGGAGCCTTGCCTAGAATACCAGACTGGAAGCCTTGGCGCTGCTGCATCTCAAAGTCACGCTGGCGCTCGAAGTTAGCCCGTGCATCGTCCATACGAGCTTGGTCATAACCTTGCAGGGAGTTGCCTGCGTTCATACCAAAGTTGGCACCCTGCCCCAGTGTATTGAGACCCTGAGTGTAAGCATTCTGGATGCCTTCGTTGGCCATGCCTGCACCTTGCAACGCAGCACCTTGGTCAGAGAACTGCTGTGACTGTTGGGCAAGGCTGCGGTCAATGAGCCTGTCTTGTACGTCTAAGGCGACATCAGCTTGACGGTCATCGAAGGCGCGCTGGGCTACTGCTTCGGCTACACCAGCACGGCTGGAGTTCATGTTACCTGAGCCACTTGCTGCAAGGTCGATGCCTGTCAGGGTGTTCTCTTGGAGGTTGCGGCGGTCATCACGCATCGCAGCGTCAACCAACGGGTTTGCGTTGGCACTGGCGTAGTCCATAGCTGTAGCGAGACGATCACCTTGTGCAGAGTTGGCCATGCCTTGGTACTGATTGAACAGAGCGTTGGCATTTGAGCCAAAGCCAGACGTGTTGTTCATCATGCCGTAACCAGCGTTCTGGAGGTTGCCGCCTATGTTGCCCATGTTGGTGGCAGTGCCCGTCTGGAACTGGTTAGGGCCAGCTAGGGTTTGACCAGTGTATGCACCAGTTGCAAGTACACCATCTAGGGCACCAGAGGCACCAGATAGGTTGGCGTCCACATAAGGTTTGTATTGGTTGAAGCCAGCCATTTGGGCTGCTGTTGCTGCGTCTTGTGCTTTGGCTTGCTTGTTTGCGCCCATAAGGCCCATGGCACCGCCGATTATTGCGCCCCACATAATGTGTATCCTTCTTAGTGTGATTTAGACAGCGACCCAAGCAGTACCGTTGTAAACAACCAGTCCTTGAGTTCCGTTGCCCAGAGGGTTCCAAGGGGACACCGCATAGCGTACCATCCCCTTCCGTAAACCTTCGGGCTCACGGTCTGTCACTTGGACAGATGCGTCTGCTAGAGACTGTATAGCTGCCTCTAACTCTCTTAGTTCTTCTTGTAGAAAACGTCCTACGTCATCATTCCTGAGTGTAGGTAACTGACGCCTCACATACCGATTAACGATAAGGTTCAGCTTGTCTGATAGAGCCATAGTTACCTCCGACCAGTGACAATGATGTCTGTGTCCATACCTGAGAAGTTGAAGTCCTTGAGGTTGTCGCTAGTCACTTTGAAGCTCAAGTATCTACCAGCCATCCGTGTATCCAACTTGTAGCCAGTGTTGCTGTCGAAAGTTACTTCAGAGCCATAGCTAGGGGTGGCCGCTGGAGTGTCAGCTGCACCAAAAGTAAACTTGAAGAGGCCATCAGGATTGCCTGTGCTTATCTGAGGGTAAATCTTGTTGATTACTTTGTAGCCAGACAAGGGTATGCCCTGTTCGTCTAGGTCTATGCCTTGGCGCTCAAGTAGGAAGGGCTGCGAGTGCGTAGTGTCTACACCAAAGGCTAGAGAGCCATTGTCAGCTAGGTCTATACCGTAGAGCTTACTTTGAGTTACACCAGCGCCTACTGTTGATATGACGATTGGGTGCCTAGCGTAGGGGCTCTCCTGAGCATGGTAAGAGCCACCAATAGTCTCATAGGACTGGGTTGCATCAGCATAGGAGAACACAGAATTTACGTTAGCTTCAGTGCCTGTGATTACATTTGGTAAATCTTGGAATGACCAAACGTCCTCTTTGTAGTTGTAGACTGCTGCACGGTTACAGGATGTACCATCCGTATATACGGCCATATCGTCACCGCTGTGGTAACAGAAGTATATCTCTTCAAGAGTAGAATTGTGCATCACAAAGCAGGCATCATGCTTACTGTTGTCGATACCATTGAATATGTAGTCTCTGACGCGGCCATCGCAAATAGAGCTGCGGGAGTTGCCGTCAGTCACATAGATGTCATCGCGGTCAAAGACATAGTGGCGACCCTCTACCTCAACTATACAGTTCTGGTTGATTACTCCGGCGTCATCAAAGACCTTGCGGAAGTTAAAGATAAACGTACCACCTACGAACTCCATCATCCACACTTGGTCCTGTGAATACACAAGGAAGTTAGGGCCTAGAGTTGCACCATCAACTATAGGGGTCTTCATCTGCACGAGGTCATTGAAGCCAGCACTGTTGGTAAGATCAGTCTCATCCCATGTAGTAGGCACTTGGTTGGCCAGTACGGGGTCTGAGAACCTCACACGGTTCGGATATGCCACGTTGGTTTCCACGGTGCCCAGAGCCAACAAGAAGTCACCAAAAGACCTTAGAGCGGTTGTACGCATCCCTGTGGGCCAGTTAGGTAAATCAGTAAAGTTAGTCTGGGAGGGTGTGCGCGATATGGGTGTCTGATCGTCCCTGCTGAGATACTGAACGTCAGACAGGGTTGTCGCTGTTACTGCGGGGATAGAAGACGCTGCGCCGGATGTGGTCTTCCTAGTAGTAAAGGTTCCATTAGAGAACTCACGGACATCAAACACATCATCTACGACCAACACTGTGTCAAAGCCTGAGAGCGAAGTGATACCATAGGCAAACACAGGGTCAAAGGAGATGTCAGCCACACCACGCATGATGGGACCACGCTGTACGGAACCTTCGTTAAACCTTACGTTCTTGGCTCTAGTGAAGGCGTTGATAGGGAGGTTGTAGGGGTCAACATCAGTGACCACGCCCACGGACCCTAGTCCACGGATTGGTAGGTTAGGCATGGCCTGAGTTCCTTATGAGAATACGAATATGTAAGACTGGGGCTTGGAGAGCTTATGGGTGTACCTTACGGTGTAAGGGCTACCATCTGCTGCATCTGCCCAAGCGGCGCTGCCAGTCCAACACGATCTATCAGATACAGCCTCTGGCTCATTTGCAGATATAAGACGGCCAGAGTTATCATAGCGATCCACAGGGCACAGAAGTGGGCTGGCCTCTGAGGGCTTCTTGTATCTCTTCTCGATTAGCATCTCGTTGTTAGAAGAGAAGTAGTAGCCAACTATCATTTCATCAGGCTTCTCAGAGTCAACGTATAGACGAACCTTGTCTGAGCCTAGGCTTGCTAGGTCCACAAAGTATCTACCTGTCACAGCCTCCTGTATGACTGAGGGGACATCCCCCATAATACGAGAAAGCGTAGAGATACTTGGAGTGACAGCACAGATAGTACCTATGCCATCACGACACGAAAAGACTATACCTGTGATGTCACCTAATACTTCAGAGCTTAGGTTACTAAGGCTTGTGTCGGTGTGGGAGAAATAAGTGCCAAGTGACATTTAGTAACCTCTAACTTGCGGGGACAGTGAAGGTAAACGTACCGCTAGACTTAAACTCTTGCACAGTGTTGCCGACTTGGAGACGTGCGTAGCCTCTATGTCCAGCTACACCAGCGCGGTTCCCTCCTAGGCCACCAGCGCCTCCTGCACCTACGGTCACTGTGATTATAGTGCCTACGGGTACATCAGTGAGAGTGCCAGCAACACGAGTAGAGGCTGCACCACCATGGCCACCACCACCATCTGTGCCGTATGTACCGCCGTTGTCGCCACCAGCACCACCAGCACCTGCACCATAGCTGCCTTCTGGGGCTGGCTGTGATTGCCCTTGCTGACCAACAGCAGAACCACCGGGGCCATAGTAGGAGGCTTCACCAGCAAGACCAGTGTGTGCACTGGTTGGAGCATTAAGGCCACCTATGCCACCTGTGCTTGTGATCGTAGAGAAGGCAATTGCTGCTAGGGTAGTAGTACCACCAGTACCAGCGCGACCTGATCCTGTGTAGTTCTCAACGCCGTAGCCACCGCCACCACCGCCACCAATGATCTCGTAGGTTACGTTGCTTGCATTGGCTACACCATAGAAGTCATCAAGGGATATGGAGCTACCGCTGTTAGGGACACCAGTGTTGTTAGGAGTTACAATAGAGCCATCAAGGTAAAACTGAGAGAGGCTGACGGGGCTGGAAGTTCCAAACTCAGTCTGGAGGTCAGCCAAGGATATTACACCCGATGCTGGCAGTGTCATCAGATAGAACCAAAGCCTGTGACGTTGCCTACAACTGTGAGATTACCAGAGGCATCCAACTTCATCTTACCTACGCCACCTGTGGAGAACACAAGATTGGAGCCAGTCTGAGTGACCGTCCAGTCGCCTAAGTCAACTGTGGTGACATTGGCTGTCGTAATGTTCCCTGTCGTAATGTCCGCTGTAGGGGCCACAAGAGTACCAGTGAACGTAGGAGACGCCAGTGGTGCCTTAGTGTTCATCTGTGTCTGGATGTTGCTAGTGACACCATCAGTGAAGTTAAGTTCAGCTGTGGTGGCTGTGATGCCATCGAGGACGTTAAGTTCAGAGGTGGAACTGGTGATGCCATCGAGGACATTCAGTTCAGCCTGTGTGGTATTCACAGCGCCGCTTAGGTTGGGCAAAGTGTTCTTTAGCGTAATCTTGAGGAGGCGGATGTGGTCGTCAGCTTGCGCGAGACCATCAGTTGACGCTGGGTTCGTAGTCACGAGGCTGTCTATGTAAGTTCCAGTTTCGAGGCCCATCTTGGGTTCCTTTTTTCTATAGGTGAGCCTGCTTCAAAGAGGCCGACAACAACAACAACAACAAG
>Ga0222719_10001191_pt1 | contig 25643 bp, 30 predicted proteins | sample C33_34DmetaG_FD_165039 | JGI IMG/M metagenome (GOLD analysis project Ga0222719, IMG submission 165039) | Estuarine water microbial communities from San Francisco Bay, California, United States - C33_34D | ecosystem: Environmental > Aquatic > Marine > Unclassified | place: USA: California...
GTAATATATCTATACAAGGGTACAGCCCAGTAGAAGACTCATCTGATGCTGCTGTTGCACTAACAGATGAATACTTTGGTAAAACATTAGTATTGTCAAACGCAAATACAACGGCAACTATAACAGAAAACTCTGAGATTCCTATTGGAACGGAAATTAGTTTAATAAACTCTGCTGGAAGTACTACTATAGTTGTTTCTGGAGGAAACCTTAATGGTAGCGACACTATAGCGGCCTCATACGGACAAGCTACACTTAAAAAAATAGCGTCTGCAGAGTATGTAGTATACGGAGACTTAGTATAATATAATAATACAATATGGTAAACCCAATATATCAACAAGACGAAGAGCTACTACTAAACCCATTTGGGTCTAAGTATTTAGGGGCAACAGAACATACAGGTGTAAACTCTAACGAGTTTGTTGTCCAAGAGGATGCTGTTATATCTGTACTTACAGGTGGGGATGCGTCTATAGCTGAGAATGATATTGACTACAAGGCCTCAATGAATCTTAGTGGTGTTACACTAAAGAAAGGAGCGTTGATAGTTGCACCTGTTGGGGAGGCATTTAAGAGTATAACTATTGACAGTGGTTCTATAATGGCTTACAACTCTGTTGTTGAAGGAACAAAACCTATTACTTCTATACTAGAGTTCAGTCCTTTTAATGTATGGGACTCAGAACACGTTGTAATTGATGGAACAACCACAACCTTTACAGACTTTAACAATGTTGGGGCTACTTATGATTTGGTTAACCCAGCTGCTACAAATCAGCCGACATACACGGCATCTGACACTAATTTTAATAACTTACCTTCATTGACTTTTAATGGGGTTGATGATTATGTAACCAACTTTGTATCAAACTTTAGAGGTAGTGATTCTTCTGGAGTACTTATAAATGTAGTGAGAGTTGTTAGCAATAATCTTATAGCAGCATTAGGTTCATATAATAACACTGAAACTTACAATTATGTAGGGTATTCTGTTGCAAATGTTGGGGATGTAGTTAGGATTATATCTGCCGCACCAAATAATGTAGGAAACAACCTCAGGATATATCTTGGAAGCACTGATGTATTAACTGGTCGTCCACCTTTCGCATTTGCAAATGTTTCAACTGGAAGTGAATATAAAATATTTGTTAATAATAATCAAGACACTGTTACTGAAACAACTTCTGCTTCAAATGATGGTGCTATTTGGTTTAATGATGGCACTCAAAACAACATAGCCATTGGGGCAAGGAATGTCTCATCCCTTAGTGGTGCAGCAAATATAGAATGGTGCTTTTCTGGTTATTTTCCATATGAGTCTGATTCCCAAGTAGAAGAAATAATGGCTTATTTAGTAACAAAATACAATTTATAATATGGAAACAATAAATGGGTGGATAACACCAACGATGGAAGCGTACGAATCAAAACAGACAGAATTAGGTTTAGCTTACCACATTAATTCTCCTAGATATGCTGGCAGAGTTATTGACGGAGTTGTAGTTCCTGATGTTGAGTTAATAGCAGGTGGTTATTTTATGCGAGATATAAGGGGACTTGGCCCTGACAATATTACATTAGACGATATATTACAAGACGAAATAATTTAAAATATGGCAAGTAAAGGTGTAATACTAAATAGACTATCGCAGCCCTTAGGTTCTAAGTACTTAAGTGCAGCTGACCACACAGAGGTTAATTGCACTGGGTTTGTTGCTCAAGAGGATACGACTATAACATTACTTGAGGGTGGTGACGCTTCTGTAGCAGCTACTGATGTAGACTATAAAGCTTCAATGAACCTTGACGGTGTTACCCTTAAAAGGGGAGCGTTTATAACGTCACCAGCAGGGGAAGCATTTCAAAACATAAACATTAGTGCAGGGTCTGTATTAGCTTACAACTCTATTATTAAAGGTGAAAAGCCAGGCTTCTTTGTTGGGTTGCTAGATTTATATCCTAACGCTGCCGCTGCATATTCTTTGCGAAAATTAAGGACAGATTATTCTGGATTTGCGATTAGAGTTAGAGTTGATACAATAGATAACCTTACTTACGACATTGGATTTGATTCTAATGGAGAATTAGATACAGATGATTTGATATCTAAGGCGGCAGGCAACAGTGCTTATGTCTCTAGGTGGTATGACCAAAGCGGACAAGGGAATGATGCAACGCAAGATAGTGCAGACAAACAGCCACAAATTGTAAGCAGTGGAGTTGTTATTGAAGTTAATAATTTTTCAGCAGTTGATTTTGATGGAACTAACGATTTTTTAGAAACAGCTACTTTTACAGAAATTGAACAACCGACAAGTTATTTTAGCGTTTTTAAATTTGATTCAAATAGAAATCAAAATATTTTTGATAGCGGAAATACTCTTGCAAGACAACAAATAGGTGATAATGGCACAAATTATAAATTTTACGGAGGCATTTCAATAACTGGGGGTACTACAAATACTAACCAAAACAGTATTAGTGGCTTTTTGAGTGATACTGATAGTTTGTTTGTAAATAATATTTCTGTTGTATCAGGTGACGCAGGAGATTTAGGAATAGATAAAATAATAATAGCTTCAAATGTTTTTAAATCAGCGGCTTTTTTAGATGGTAAAATTCAAGAGTTAATACTCTACCCATTAGACCAATCTACCAATAAAAACTTAATAGAAACAAACATAAACGATTATTACGATGTATATTAAAGGAACGGAGGCTGAGTGCCTTGCATATGACGCTGAAGTAACAGCAGGTGAAAACTACACAGGTGGTACAATCAGATGGGCGGAGCCGATGGAGATTGATGGCTACCATTATATGACAGTACACGATAGATACCCAACAACACTAACAACTGTTACAGAATTACCTGTAATTGACGATGAAATAATTTAAAATATGGCAAGTAAAAGTAAGGGTGTAAACCCAAGTAGATTAATAGGTACGTTTGGCTCTGAGTATTTAGCAGAAGGAACCCACACAGCAGTAAATGCTTATGCGTTTATCGTACAGGCTGACACTGAAATAACAACATTGTTAGGGGGAGATGCAAGTACAGCGGTAGATACAGACAACTACTTAACGGCAATGAACTTGTCGGGTGTTACGTTAAAGCAGGGAGCATTAGTACAAGCTCCAGCAGGTGAGTTATTTCAAAGCATTACGGTAGGTACTGATGGTGCTATAATAGTATATAAGTAATGCCGTTTATATCAGCATCGGCAATATCCCCATACAATAGTATTAGAGGAGGAGCCGAAGGAGCGACACCTTTATTGTTGGACTTATATCCAGACGCAGTCTCTGCCTATTCTTTAAGAAAATTAAGAACCGCATATACAGGAGATGCTATTCAGGTTAAAAAAACAGTAGGGGGAGTTACAACTAATCAAGAAATCGGTTTTGATTCTAACGCAGAATTAGATACCGCATCTTTGCTTTCATTCGTAGGTGCAGGTAACGATGGAACTGTGCCAATATGGTATGACCAAAGTGGAAATACCAACAATCAAATTCAAACTGCAAGTTCTCCCCAACCACAAATTGTTAATTCAGGCTCATTAATTACATTGAATGAGAAAGCTACATCAAGGTTTGGCTCTAACAGATTTATGGAGACTGCATCAGCGGTAAGTTTGGGTTCGCCAAGTGAAATGTGGATTTTTTGTGTTGTAAATTTGACTGATGTTAGCACTTATAGTTGGATTTATGGTAGTTCTGCTCCAAGTAATAATGATGGAGGTTTTAATATATATTTAGGTGGAGGTGATTTATATGTGGCTATTCAAGGTGCGACCTACGTTCAATCTAAAACACCTATTACTACAGGCAATAAAATAATAAGCGTTAGGATTAGAGGCGGTCAAACAACCGCCAACGCAATAGAAATATATATTAATTCAGTACAGGCAACTTTAACAGTAACTAATAACGGAACAAGCAACGCTACATTTAGTGATTTTATTCAAACACTGGGTACAAGAGATGATAACTTATTTAGATACATTGGAGATTTATCAGAGATTTTGTTAAAAACAGGAGAGCAATCATCAAACAGGGTAGGAATAGAAACCAACATAAACGATTACTATTCTATTTACCAATAAATTCTTATCTAATTAAATCTACCGTATGACATAAAAAAAACAAAACAAAATAATATGGATAATGAAAATCTTGTATTAATAGTAGGTGGATTAGCTGGTGCATTAGGTATTAAAGAGGTTTGGAACATTATAAAGAAGAGGATGGATATGAGTTACTCTGTATCTTCAAGTCAAAATAGCTACAAGCAAAAAAGGATTGAAGAACTAGAGGATGAGTTAAAAGAAGCAAACCAGACCATACTTGATTTAACAGTGAGGGTATCCAAATTAGAGGAAAGAATGCTGCACGTTGCAAAGAATAGAGTAAAAAAGTAAAAAAATAAGTAACTATATATAACAACAATAACAAACAAAATTTAAAATGGCAAACGAAGTAATTAACTTAGACACGGTATTTAGTGGTTTTGATAGCGGAACAGACTTACAACCAAAGAACACAAGAACAAACAACCAAGGTGTAAAAATCAATGACATTGCAGGGTTTATTAAAATTGTAAGCGAAGAACCTGCATCAAACATTGCTGGCGATATGTACTTTTTTGATGGAGATATCAAAGTATGTACAGTAAGTGGAACTCCAGGTACATTGGTAACGTTTACAGGAGCATAGTAAAACCTTAACTCCAGGTCAAAGGAGTAACAATTTAATTTAATCTAATCAAATATAATTATGTCTAACGAAATCGTTAAGAATCTAAACTTCGGAGACGAAGGTAAAAATAAAGTCTTTCAGGGGGTCTCAAAGCTAACCAAGGCAGTAAGCTCTACATTAGGGGCAAGCGGCAAGTGTGTTATGCTTGAGGACTCATCTGGAAAACCATTAATCACAAAGGACGGGGTTACGGTAGCTAACTCAATTACGCTACTAGACCCTGTTGAAAATATGGGTGCTACGCTTCTAAAGGAAGCTGCTAGGCAAACCGTTAAGGAAGCAGGAGACGGAACAACAACTGCTACGGTACTAGCACACTCTATTTTAAAAGAAGCATTTGAAACAGAGGACTACAACTCAAGGGAAGTAAGAGACGGAATAAGCTCTGCCGTTGAAAAGGTTGTAGCATACTTAGAAAGTAAGGCTGTAGACGTGAGTGGTAATATGCTAAAGCAGGTCGCTACAATATCATCTAACAACGACTCTGATTTAGGGTCAATGATAGCTAAGGCTTTTGAAGACGTTGGAGAGAATGGTGTGGTAAGTATGGAAATATCTAATGACGAGGAAACATCCGTAGAGATTGTTGATGGTGCGTCACTAGACAAGGGCTTGAAGAACCATCATTTTATTAATAACAAGGAGAAAGGAGCTTGTGAGTTAAATAACCCACTAGTACTAATCGTAGAAAGCAAGATACCCAACGTAAGAAAGGTTCAAAGTATTCTTGAACACGTTATTAAAAACAAGAAAGAATTATTAATTATTGGGGACGCTGATGAACAACTAGTCACAGCAATCTCAATGAACGTATCAAAGGGTAACATTAAGGCAAACATTATTGATGCACCTGACTTTGGTATAAACAAGAAGCAAACGCTACAAGACTTCGCAGTTCTAACAGGAGCCACAGTAATAAACGAAGACCTTGGAGACGATATGGACTTAATTGATGTAAGTCACTTAGGAACTTGCTTAAAGGCAACAACAACATCTGACGAAACAATCATCCAAGTGGATGGAATGAGTGATGATGTTAAGGATTTAATTAAGCAGCTTAAGAAAGAATTAAAGACCACGAAGATTAACGGAAAGAAGCACTTACTTGAGAAAAGACTTTCAAGACTTGGAGGCAAGGTTGGTGTAGTTAAAGTTGGAGCTAACTCGGAAGTTGAGTTAAAAGAAAAGGCTGATAGAGTTGAGGATTCTATCTGTGCAACTAAAGCAGCAATTAAAGAAGGTATACTTCCAGGTGGAGGAATTGCTTTACTCAATGCAAGTGACAAGATTAAATCTAAAGGCATAGGAGAGGAGATATTGCTAAAGGCAATAAAAGCACCATTCCAAACGATAATGGACAATGCTGGTATTAAAATAGGACTTGTAAACTCAGAAGGGTCTGGGGTTAACGTAATAACAGGGGAGATTGTTAATATGATTGAGGCTGGAATAGTTGACCCACTACTTGTTACAAAGAGTGCATTAAAGAATGCGGCATCTGTAGCCAATACGATACTTGCAACCGATTGTGTAATTAATAACTTAAGAGCATAATGAAGGCAGTAGGAAAGTATATGTTGATAGAGCCTGTAAAGGAAAAAGAAGTATCTACGAAGGGTGGTTTAATCTTAGGAGAGAGTCACAGAGAAGATATAAGATACAGGGAGGCAAAAGTAAAGACCATAGGGACACTAGTTGAAGGAGTACAAGATGGTGACACTATTTACTACGACAGACACGCAGGGTTTGATATGGAAATTGATAAGGTTATTTATAAGGTCATTAAGGAGTTTGACGTAGTAGTTGTTTTATAATGAGAGGTGGTAAGTTAGAGTACTCTGACTTAAGGGAGTTTAAGATACTTAAGCACTACAGAGTTATTCGGAAGTGGGTTGCTAAAAACAACGACATTAGCACGGCAGACTTAGAGGTGTTAATATACTTAGACTGCGTAGGACTATTCAACAGGTTAGACTTTATAGATGGGCAGTACTCACACAGTTGGGATAGTGCAAGGTGGTCTAGACTTATGGATGGTGGATGGATAACTATATTCTCAAAGAGAGATAGGATACACGCTAAGAAGAATACTTATAAGGTGTCATTTAAGGGTAAGAACCTTATCAATAGAATCTATAAGATAATGGTTGGAGAGGAAGACATACCAACAAGTAAAAGAAGAAATGAAATAATGAAGGGAGGGTCTTACACAAATAAGGTTCTCATTAAATCAATAAAAGATGTTAACAAAGATAAAACAATAAACAATGGGTTATAAAATAAAGTCAATGATTAATCAGACTAGCGGTTTAGGTGCTAGTTACTACTTAAAAAAAGAACTTAATAAGTTTACTGACAAAATTTCACAAAATTTACCTTCAGATTCTGAATCTACTAATGTTGTAAAAAAACAAAGTAGAGCCGAAAGAATTGCAGAAAAGAAAAAAGATAAATCAATAGGTACTTATATTAACAAAGGAGGAGAAAGAGGGTATAAAAAATCTCAAAGAAAGGAAGCAAGAGCAGTAGGTAGAGAAGCTGCAAAAAATGTTGACACAAGTTTTGAAAGAGCTGAATTAGCAGGAACAGATTTTAACTCTTTATTGATTGGTACAATTCAAAATATTGCATCAGGGGAAAAAGCTTCAAGTAAAAAACGTAAAATAAAAAAAGCAGCTAAAAAAGAATATCAAGAATTTCAAAAGAAAGGCTCTAGTAGTTTTGATGGTAAGGGTCTTAAGGAAGGCTTTAAAGGAGCAGATTTACCAAAAATAGATTCAGGTATAAAAACAGGAGACTTCTTTCAAAGCACTTTTAATACATTTAACCCAGAAAGAGATAAACGTATAAAAAAAGGACCGCAAAAGCCAGAAAAAACAATTAAAAATAGACCTGAATATACAATAGACAAAAAATTAGGTGATGATATTATGAAGTATGGTCCAAATCCAAACCGAACAAAAGCTAAAAGTCCAGCTAAAGACCAATACGATGTTAACCCTCCTTCTTATATTGATAGAACGATAGAAAAAATTCAAGGTTTAGGTTTAGGTTTACCAACCCCTAGAGAACTTTTTGGATTTCAAATGACGGGTGACGGATTTAATAAAGGAATGTTAAGAAAAAACAAATACAAAAAATAATATGAAAAATATACTCAATCAACTAGGTGCTACAGCATCTAGCTTAGAAGGGGCAACCCCACAAGAGTTACAAGTATTAGGAATGAACCCTATGGGTCCTGCTGTTCAAGGTCCTATGGCTGCTAACCCTATGACACCAACAACAGACCCTGCTGTAATTCCACCAGTAGTTCCAACAGCTAATAATTTTTCACCAACAACCAAATCAGTTGCAGACTACACATTCGGTAGTGATGTAGCTAGAGGTTATTAAAAACAATACTATGAAAAGTAAAAAAATGGTAGAAACAAAAAGACCTTACGCAGAAGAGCAAGGGTTTGATGCAATTTGGAATGGTCCATTAAATATGGACAATATGCCAAGAGGGTATGGCTCTAGCAGCGGGTGCAAAGGTATTCAGCTACTAGCTAAGAATATGCCAGCATACCAGCCAGGACCTATTACAGAAAAAGCAAAGGGATTTAAATTTTAATAAAGTTGGAAGACTTTAAGCTGTACCTTGCCAATACGTTGGTAATGATGATTACTATGTCAGACATAGAGGTCATACTTAAAATACTTTTATTAATTGTGACGATTGGCTACACCGCTTTTAAGTGGTTGTCTGTTGCTAAAAAATATAAGGATGGAAAAGATAAGTGAACATATATCATACAAGGAGGGGGTTAGAAGTTCTACTGCTAAGAGATTAGGCATAGACAACACTCCTAGCGAGTTTGATTTAAAGAGAATGAAGTCTATATCCAAAAATGTATTTGAACCTCTTAGAGAGGCTGTAAATGGCCCTATACGCATTAATAGCTTCTTTAGATGTAAGCAGCTTAATAGAGCAGTAGGTGGAAGTAGTACGTCTCAACACTGTAAAGGAGAGGCCTTTGACTTAGATGACTCTTATGGGCATATGTCAAACGCAGGTATGTATAAGTTTATTAAAGACAATCTCAGTTTTGACCAAATGATATGGGAGTTTGGTGACGATGAAAATCCTGATTGGGTTCACGTTTCTTATGTGTCGGAAGAAAAAAACAGAAACAGATGTCTGAGAGCTTTAAAAGAAAATGGTAGAACTGTTTATATTGTAATATAATGGCAAAGAAAGTAAGTAAGAAAGATATGGCTTGCAATAAGCCTAAAAGAACTTCTGGTCACCCTAAGAAGTCTCACATTGTAAAGGCTTGTGAAGGCGGAAGAGAGAAGCTAATTAGATTTGGTCAGCAGGGTGCTAGTACGGCAGGTAAGCCAAAGTCTGGAGAGTCTGCTAAGATGAAGGCTAAGAGAAAAAGTTTTAAGGCTAGACACGGAAAAAATATAGCTAAAGGTAAAATGTCTGCCGCATATTGGGCTGACAAAGTTAAGTGGTAAACAATAACATATATAAAGATGAAAGATAAAAGTATGATTAATATGGCAGGAACTTCTATGGGTTCTTACGACAAACCTATGATGATAGGGGGTGACAAGCCTATGATGAAAGGTAGTGGGTTAATGATGAAGTGTGGTTGCCAAATAGGTAAGCATATGGGTGGTCCAAAAATGATGGGTAAAAAGTCTTGCGGTAAGTAATGGCATTTAAGCTGTCTAACCCTCCATATAAGAACGAACCCACCCCAGTCTATCAAGCAGACTTGGGGGAAGGTGTTCTTGGTCAGAGTAATAACAACGGCACTATTGTAATAAATGAGAAGCTAAACCCTAAGTTCCAACAAGAAGTTATTAGGCACGAAAAGGTTCACATTAATCAAATGGCTAGGGGTGATTTAGATTATGACGACAAAAACATTTACTGGAAGGGAAAGGCTTACTCAAAGAACAATGCTAAGATAGCTATGGCTAGTCCTGCAAACTCCCCTTGGGAAAAAGAAGCCTACAATAAGTCTAAGACTAAATATAAAGATAAAAAATACAATGTCTAAAAAATTTAAAGATACAAAGCTAGGTGCATTTTTAGGTAATGCTGCACCACACATACTAGACGTAGCTGGAGACTTACTTCCAGATGCTGGTGTGTTGGGTATGGTAAAGAACCTAATTGAGAAAGATGACAAGATTAAACCTGAAGTAAAAAAGGTTGCTTTAGCAAAAACAAAAGAGATGTACGAGCTAGAGGTCAAGGACAGAGACTCAGCACGGAATAGAGAGGTTGAAGTAAAGAAGACAGGTAATAAGGATGTAATGATGATGCTTACAGGGCTAGTTGGATTGGCTTCTTTTTTATTTATCATCTATGCAGTAGTTTACGAAGAAGGAGTTTTACACAACGACCTATTCGTTCACTTAATGGGAATGATTGAAGGAGTTGTGATATCTAATATCTTTGCATACTATTACGGGTCTTCAGCAGAAAAATAGTAAAAAGTAAGTAATTATAAAAAGTAAGGAGTACAATTAAATTTAATATAATGAGAATAACAGACGAAGAACTAGAATTAATTCGTGAGCAACAAACAAAAATTGCTCAGATTAAACAGGACATTGGAACACTAGAACTAAGAAAGCACGAAGTTATAAGTATTATGCTTGATGTAAATCAAGAAGTTGAAGAAACAAAAACCAAACTTGAGGAAAAGTATGGTCGTGTAAACATTAACCTCGATGACGGTACTTACACCGATGTTGAGAAAGAAGAGACTGAGTAATGAGTAGTGTTATAAGAAAAATCAGTATAGGAGCTGATTATAAGAATGAAGCAATGCATTATTCTATAGGGCAGCAAGTATATGGTGGTCACGAAATATCTAATATTCTCCTTGACGAGAAAGATAATTCTTATAACATTTATATTCAGAAAAACAAAGAAACATTGCCTTGGAAGAAATTTAACTCTAATATGGCAATATCTGTTGAATATGACTTGCAGTATTAATGAAAAGTATTCACGATTTTATCGTAAAACCCATAGAGGGTCGATACAACAATACTGTAAAGGTTGACGATGTTGACCTTATTGTAAATACAAGAATTGAGGAATTTAAAAGTGTAAGTAAAGTAGCGGAAGTTGTAGCTCTACCTTTATCTATAAAAACCGACATTAAGGTTGGGGATAAAGTTATAGTACACCACAACGTATTTAGAAGGTTCTATGACATTAGAGGTAATGAAAAAAACAGTAGAAGCTTCATTAAAGAAGATATGTATGCTTGCTCACCTGAGCAGATATATATGTATGGAACAAATAAGACTCATCTTGATTATTGTTTCGTAAAGCCAATAGAAAACGACAGTATATTTTCTTTAACAAAAGAAAAGCCACTTGTAGGGTTTTTAAAGTATGGCAACAAAGGACTAACTAACTTAGGAATAAACGAAGGAGACCTCGTTTCTTTTAGACCAACATCTGAGTTTGAGTTCGTTATAGATGGAGAATTATTATATTGTATGAAATTAATTAATATCGTTGGCACTTATGAACGTAAAGGAAACGAAAAGGAATATAATCCAAGCTGGGCAAAAAGCGGTTGAGGAGTTAATCAAAGTTGCTGAAGAGCCTATAGTGGATTCTGGAGACGATATAACTGCTGATAGATTAAAGAATGCAGCAGCAACAAAGAAACTTGCAATATTTGACGCATTTGAAATACTACAGCGTATACAAAATGAAGAAGATATTTTAAACGAGAAACCTAAAGAAGAGGTTAAAAAGAAAGAGTTTAAAGGGTTTGCAGAAGGAAGAGCTAATACTAAGTAGTATGTACGAGCAAAGTTTATACAAGGTATTAGATAACCACATAAAGCCTTCTACTCTTAAGAAAAAAAATAATGCTAAATCTTGGAAGTACGGATACGATGAAGATTTTGATGTTATTGTAATAAGTAAGACAGGTCAAATAGGAGAGGTATACCAAATACAAAACTTAAACATTGCCCTACCAAAAGAATTTGAAGTAAATAAATTCAAAGGGGATAAGTGGGGTAAGATGGAATATCCTAAAGAGCTTGAAAGAATAAAAACAATCTTTGATTGGAAGGAATACCCTGAGGATTTCAAAGAAAAATGGTACGATTATATTGAGAAAGAATTTGAAAGAAGAGAACAAGGATTTTGGTTTAATAATAAGGGTAACCCTACTTATATTACTGGGTCTCATTATATGTACTTGCAATGGTCAAAGATTGACGTTGGTCAACCAGACTTTAGAGAATCAAATAGATTATTTTACATATTCTGGGAAGCCTGCAAAGCAGACGAAAGATGCTTTGGAATGTGCTACCTTAAAAATAGACGGAGTGGATTCTCTTTTATGTCTTCAGGAGAAACAGTTAACCTTGCTACAATATCAGTTGATTCCAGATATGGGATACTTTCAAAGTCAGGGCCTGATGCAAAAAAGATGTTTACCGACAAGGTTGTACCAATCTCGGTTAACTACCCATTCTTCTTTAAACCCATACAAGATGGTATGGACAGACCAAAGACTGAACTTGCGTATAGAGTACCAGCATCGAAGTTTACAAGAAGGAAGCTTGACGTTAATGAGCAGCAAGAAGATATCAAAGGGTTGGATACTACGATTGATTGGAAAAATACAGGTGACAACTCCTATGATGGAGAAAAACTAAAGTTGCTTGTACACGATGAATCTGGTAAGTGGGAAAGACCTAATAATATATTAAATAACTGGAGGGTTACAAAAACCTGTCTAAGATTAGGTAGTAGAATAATAGGTAAGTGTATGATGGGTTCAACATCAAACGCTTTAGATAAGGGAGGAGAAAACTTTAAAAAGCTATATTATGCGTCAGATGTTACGAACAGAAACAGCAATGGACAGACTAGCTCAGGATTATATTCTTTGTTCATACCTATGGAATGGAATTACGAAGGATACATTGATTCTTATGGATTACCTGTATTCGAGACTCCAGAAAAAAGTTCCACAGGAATTAAAGACCCGTATGGAAATACCATCAAAAAAGGAGTAATAGAGTATTGGGAGAATGAAGTAGATGGTCTTAAAAATGACCAAGATGGACTAAATGAATTTTATAGACAGTTTCCAAGAACGGAGCAACACGCTTTTAGAGATGAAGCTAAGGAGTCTATATTTAATTTAACAAAGATATACCAACAGATAGACCACAACGAAGGTATGCGGTCAAGTTCTTTGGTGACGAGAGGAAACTTTCAGTGGGAGAATGGGGTGTTGGATACAAAGGTGATGTTTATGCCTAACCCAAAAGGTAGGTTTTACATAACTTGGATTCCACCTATTAGCCTACAAAACAGGATAGTAGTAAAGAACGGTACTAAGTATCCAGGGAACGAACACCTAGGAGCTTTTGGTTGTGACCCTTACGACATATCAGGAACTGTAGATAAGAGAGGTTCTAATGGTTCTGCACACGGTTTAACCAAGTTTAGTATGGAGGACGCACCAAGCAATCATTTCTTTTTGGAATATATTGCACGACCACAAACTGCTGAGATATTTTTTGAAGATATATTAATGGCTTGTGTTTTTTACGGTATGCCAATACTTGCAGAAAATAACAAACCAAGATTATTATATCACTTTAAAAATAGAGGGTACAGAGGGTTTTCAATGAATAGACCTGATAAGAAGTATACAAAGCTATCTTCTACAGAAAGAGAGATTGGTGGAATACCAAACTCTAGTGAAGACATAAAGCAAGCACACGCTGCTGCAATAGAGACATATATAGAAGAGTTAGTTGGAGTGTTGGGGGATGATGAGATGGGGGACGTATATTTCCAAAGAACATTAGAAGATTGGGCTAAATTTAACATAAACAATAGAACATCACACGATGCCTCTATAAGTTCAGGGTTAGCCATTATGGCTTGTAACAAGAATCGTTACGCACCAGTAAACAAAGTAGTAAGAAAAAACATAAGTCTAGGGTTTAAAAAGTATGACAACTCTGGAAGTTATTCAAAAATAAGAAATTAAATGAATGTAGTTGCAAATCCAAATAGCGTATTTCCTAGTCAGGTTGTTCCTAACGCTGAGAAAGATAGTATTGAGTATGGAAGGCAAGTTGCTCAAGCTATAGAGTCTGAGTGGTTTAATCAAGGTGGGTATGGCAATAGGTTTTCTACAAATTACAATCATTTCCATAGTTTAAGGTTATACGCAAGAGGTGAACAGCCTATACAAAAATATAAAGATGAGCTTGCTATAAATGGTGACTTGTCTTACTTAAACTTAGACTGGAAACCTGTTCCTGTTATATCGAAATTTGTTGACATTGTTGCAAATGGAATAACAGAAAAAAAATATGAGATTAGTGCTTACGCCCAAGACCCTGAGTCTGTTAAGAAAAGAACTGATTACGCATCAGCTTTAATTGAAGATATGGCTGCAAAAGAGCAGCTATTAAAAATTAAAGAAAACCTAGGAATAGATGCATTTAATACTAGCAACCCAGAAGAGTTACCTCAATCAAAAGAGGAGCTTTCTTTGCATATGCAGCTCGATTACAAGCAATCAATAGAAATAGCTGAAGAGGAAGTTATAAATCAAGTGCTTGCAAAAAATAAATTTGACGAAATAAGAAAAAGGTTTAACTATGATTTAACTGTTCTTGGTATTGGGGCTGTCAAGACAAATTGGAATAAATCTAATGGGGTAAAAGTAGAGTATTGCGACCCTTCAAACTTAGTCTATTCATACACAGAAGACCCTAACTTTGAAGACATATATTATGTAGGAGAAGTTAAGGCTGTTACAATACCTGAACTTAAAAAACAATTTCCGAACATACCTGAAGATGAACTCAAAAAGATTGAGAATATGCCAGGGAATAGAGAGTACTTAACTGGATGGAAGGGATATGACGAAAATACCGTTCAAGTTTTATACTTTGACTACAAGACATATAAAAATCAAGTATTCAAAATAAAAAAAGGACCAAATGGCCTTGAAAAGGTTATACAAAAGTCAGATGACTTTAATCCACCCGAAAACGATACATTTAAAAAAGTATCAAGAAGTATAGAAGTTCTTTACAGCGGGGCTAAAGTTCTTGGGACTAACACAATGTTAAAGTGGGGATTGTCTGAAAATATGACAAGACCATACGCAGATACTACTAAGGTAGAGATGAACTATGTATTGTGTGCGCCAAGAATGTATAATGGAAGAATTGAATCTGTTGTAAGTAAGATTACAGGATTTGCTGATATGATTCAAATCACACACTTGAAGCTACAGCAGGTTATGACGAGGATGGTTCCTGATGGAGTGTTTTTAGATGTTGACGGTTTAGCAGAAGTTGACTTAGGAAACGGAACTAGTTACAACCCAGCAGAAGCTTTGAGTATGTACTTCCAAACAGGTAGTGTTTTAGGTAGGTCTTTAACTCAAGATGGAGAATTAAACAGAGGGAAAGTTCCAATTCAAGAGCTTACAACATCAAGTGGAGGAGCTAAGATACAGTCTTTAATCCAAACTTATCAGTATTACTTACAAATGATAAGAGACGTAACTGGATTGAATGAGGCAAGAGATGGTTCAGCACCATCTAAAGATGCACTCGTAGGATTGCAAAAGATGGCCGCTAATCAATCTAATGTTGCAACTAGACACATACTACAGGCAAGTTGCTATTTAACGCTTAGAGCCTGCGAAAACATATCTAGAAGAATTGCTGATTCATTGCAGTTTGTATTAACTTCCAAATCTCTTAAAAATAGCATTAGTAATTTTAATGTTCAAACATTACAAGAGGTATCTAATTTAAACTTACACGATTTTGGAATATTTTTTGAATTAGAGCCTGATGATGAAGAAAAAGCTCAACTAGAACAAAACATACAGGTCGCTTTGCAATCGGGAGGGATTAATCTTGAAGATGCTATTGATGTAAGAAGAATAAGAAATCTTCAACTTGCAAACGAAATGCTTAAAGATAGAACAAAAAAGAAAATTGAAAAAGCACAACAATCGCAACAAGCTAATATACAAGCACAAGCACAAGCTAATGCACAAGCCTCTGAAGCTGCCGCAATGGCTGAAACTCAAAAGCAGCAAGTTATAACTGCTGAAAAAATTAGCATTGAACAAGCTAAGGTTCAATTTGAAATAGAAAAGATGCAAGCAGAAGCAGAAATTAAAAGAGGGCTTATGGCTGAGGAATTTAAGTTTAATATGCAACTAGCTCAAATTAGAGCTAATACTGAAATTTCAAAAGAGCAAAGCGTTGAAGATAGGAAAGATAAAAGAATAAAAATGCAGGGGACTCAACAATCTGAGTTAATTAACCAAAGAAAAAACAACTTATTACCGAAAAACTTTGAAAGTTCAGGTAATGATGTTATGGGGGGGATTGGAATGAGCCAATTTGAACCAAGCTAAATAGAATTTTTTAATTTATATTATATTATATTATGTCAGAAGAAGTAAAACAAGAAGGTGACTTTAAAATAAAAAGTAAACCTAAAATGAAAAACCTTGGAAAGAAAAACGAAACAGCTAAAGTAGATTTATCTGCTAAAAATAAGGTTGAGGAAGAGGTTGCTAAGGTTAACTTAAAAGAACAAGATGCCGATAAAGAGCAAGAAACAACAACAGTGGTTGCAGATAAACCAACCGAAACTGTACAAGAAGTGGATACAGAAGTACCATCAGGGGAAGACACCGTTCAAGATGAAGAAGTCGTTACTATCCAAGAGGTAACAGAGGATGAGGTAGAGGCTGTATCTAGAGAGGCTGAAGAAGCAATTAGAGATGAGCGTGTTTCTGGAAAGCCACTACCCGAAAATGTAGAGAAGCTAGTTTCTTTTATGGAAGAAACAGGTGGAACTGTAGAGGATTATGTTAGATTAAATGCTGATTACAGTAGTGTAGATAACGATACATTACTAAAAGAATATTATAGAAAAAGTAAACCGCATCTTGATGATGACGAGATTAATTTCCTTTTAGAAGATAACTTTTCGTATGACGAAGACTTAGATGAAGAAAGAGATATACGCAAGAAAAAGCTTGCGTTTAAAGAAGAGGTTCAAGAAGCCAAAAACTTTTTAGAAAACTTGAAGGGTAAATATTACGATGAGATTAAGTTAAGACCAGGCGTAACCCAAGAGCAACAAAAAGCAATGGACTTCTTTAACCGATACAACGAGGAGAGTCGCTTAAATAGCCAAAAGCACGAAAGGTTTAAAAAAGCTACGTCTGAAATGTTCAACAACGACTTCAAAGGTTTTGATTTCGAGGTTGGTAACAAAAAATTCAGATATGGTGTTAATAATCCTACCAGTCTTGCTGACAAACAATCTGAGCTTTCTAATATAATCGGGAAGTTCCTGAATGACAAGGGAGAAGTTTCAGACCACAAAGGCTACCACAAGGCGATGTATGCTGCGTCTAACGTAGACAAGATTGCAAGTCACTTTTACGAGCAAGGTAAAGCCGATGCTGTTAAGGAGGTCGTGAATGGTTCTAAGAACCTATCAGACGAACCAAGACAGACAGCTGGCGATAGCGTGTTTGTAAACGGGATTAGAATCAAATCTATAAGCGGAGCGGACTCTTCAAAACTAAAAATTAAAAAAACAAACTTTAAAAATTAAAAAGAAATGGGACAATTTGGAACAAACGACCCTTTAGGTGTATTTAACCTAAAACCAATGCCAACTAAATCTACTTTGGCATCAAATTATTTAGATTTTACTAGCGAAGCTGGTAATGACTTTTCACAACAATACTTGCCAGAGCTTTATGAAATGGAAGTAGAGCGATATGGAAACAGAACATTAGCAGGGTTTTTGCGTATGGTAGGAGCTGAAATGCCAATGACTTCTGACCAAGTTGTATGGTCTGAGCAAAACAGATTGCATATTGGTTATGAAACTGACGGAGCTGCTGCTTCTGCTAACTCTGTTACGATTGGCGATGCTGCTAACGGTAGAGTTGTTTTAGGTTCAGGTCATAATATGGCAATAAGAAAAGGAAACACAGTTGTTATTGAGGGAGTAACTGGAACAGGTGAAGGCGTTACCGTTAAAGGTTATGTATCGGCAATAGACCCTGATACTGACAATGCTAAAGAATTTACAGTATTGCCTTACACTTCTGCTACTTTAGCTGCGGCAGGGTTTGCTACAAATGATACAGTAAATATATTTGTTTACGGTTCTGAGTTTGCTAAAGGACAATTAGGAATGGATGGTTCTTTAGAGGCTTCTTTTCAGCAGTACAGTAACAAGCCAATCATTATCAAGGACAACTACGAAATTAGTGGTTCTGATGCTGCACAAATTGGATGGGTTGAAGTTGCTGCTGAAGATGGAACAAACGGATACTTATGGTACTTAAAATCTGAAGGAGAAACAAGACTACGTTTCCAAGATTATTTAGAAATGGCAATGGTTGAAGGAGAACTATCTACTAATTCTACTCTTAACTCTGCACTAGGTCAGGATTCAGCAGGTACTGAGGGTCTTTTTGCTGCTATTACAGCGAGAGGTAATGTATACCAAAATTATGCAAGTGGAACAGGAACAGGTGGAGCTGGAACACGAAGTGCTTTAGGTGACTTTGACGAAATATTGAAGAATCTTGATAAGCAAGGGGCTATTGAAGAGAATATGTTATTCTTAGACAGAGCTACTTCTTTAGACTTTGACGATATGTTAGCTGCGCAAAATTCTTACGGAGCAGGTGGTACATCTTACGGTGTATTTGAAAACTCTGAGGAAATGGCATTGAACTTAGGATTTGACGGTTTCAGAAGAGGTTCTTACGACTTCTACAAAACTGACTGGAAATACTTAAACGATGCTTCGACTCGTGGTTTAATTGACAACGTAGAAGGTGTATTAGTTCCTGCTGGAACAAGCACAGTGTACGACCAAATGTTAGGAACTAACATCAGACGACCATTCTTGCACGTTCGTTATAGAGCTTCTGAAGCTGACGACAGAAGAATGAAGTCTTGGATTACTGGTTCTGTTGGTGGTGCTGCTACAGATAGTTTAGATGCAATGAGAGTTAACTTTTTATCTGAAAGATGTTTAGTTACTCAAGCTGCTAACAACTTTGTATTATTCACTAAGACTGCATAACAGCAATCAATTATTGTAATGTTACCCTCGTCTTTTAGATGGGGGTAACTATTACTTTTATTTATTATTAAATTTTATTATATTATGGCTACAAAAGCAAAAACCACAGTAAAGTGGGAAATTAAAGATAGACTTTACTATCTAAAAAACAATTTATCACCACTAACTTTAACATTATCATCTAAACATTCCCAAAGGCACCCAATGATGTACTTTGATAGTGATTTAGGCTATGAAAGGGAACTTAGATACGCAACAAATCAATTATCTCCGTTTGTTGATGAACAAGAAGGACCTGTAACATTGTCACATATTGTATTTTCTAATGGAGTTCTTATGGTTCCTAAAGAAAAACAAAGTTTACAAAAACTATTATCACTTTATCATCCTTTAAGAAATAAGATGTATGCAGAGCAAGACCAAGTTGCCGAAGCAGTAAACGAGTTAGAGGACATTGAACTTGAAATTGAAGCGTTAAACTTAGCACAGCAGTTAGACTTAGACCACGCAGAAGCGATACTAAGGACTGAACTTGGAGGCTCTGTAACTAAAATGACAAGTAAGGAACTTAAGAGAGACTTGATGCTACTAGCTAAGAGCAACCCAGCGTTATTTATAAGTCTTGCACACGATGAGAATGTAGAGCTTAGAAGCTTTGGTATTAAAGCGTCAGAGGCAAACATTATTAAATTGTCTCCTGACCAAAAAACATTCAAGTGGGCGGCTAATGGCAAGAAGCTAATGGAAGTACCATTTGACGAACATCCATACTCAGCACTAGCTAGTTGGTTTAAAACTGACGAAGGTATGGCAGTATACAAAAGTATAGAGAAAAAATTCTCTTAATATGTAACTATATTTATAAGGTAGGCTAACTTAATAGTTGGTCTACCCTTATAAATAAAACAAAATATTAATATGGCAATAAATATAAATACGGTATATAAAACTGTATTGTTAATACTTAACAAAGAAGAAAGGGGCTATGTTACTCCAGATGAGTTTAACAAAATTGCCAATCAAGTTCAATTAGAAATATTTGAACAATACAGTGATGACTTAAATCAACAATTAAGAGTACCTCAGTCTGATACAGATTATGCAGATAGAGTATCTAAGATTGATGAAAAGCTTTCAATATTTAAAACATTTGGTGGGACGACATATAATGCAAATAATCCATCAGATGTGTACTTTGAATTAAAAGATGCAGGTAATGACTTGCCAATATACAGTTTGGGGGCTGTAACATATAATGATGAAGTAGAACTACAAAGGCTTCAAAGAATGGAGTTCTATAACATTCAAAAATCTCCCCTAACAAAATCAACAGAATCTTTCCCAACTTACTTGCTTGAGAACAATAGGCTTTATGTAAGGCCAACAACAATAACATCTTCAATAGGGGTTAGTTATTTAAAAATACCTTCAGAACCTAGATGGGGATATTATGTTGGTGGAGTTGGTCAATATATATATGATGGTTCAATATACAATGAAACATCTATAAACACAGGTCCTAACTCACTGACAAATAGTGTAATTAGTTCAGTTGAAAATTATGCTGATGGCACATATCGAGGAATTGTCAATGACCCTTTGTACCCTGAATGGAACTCTTTTGGCCCAGGTTCTGGGTTAGATATTTCAATCGTAGTAGATAATGGAGTTATTTCAAGTGTTAATGTTAACGCTCCAGGGATAAATTATCTTCCTGCGGGGGGGCAACAAATTACCGTAGACGAAGCTGCTTTGGGAGGAGGAACTGGTCCTGCTCAAATACTTTTACAAGAATCTGATTTTAATGGAAATAGCACATATGGTTCTACTCAAATTGAGTTAGATGTATCGGAACAAACAGAGTTTATACTTAAGACACTATTTTATTTTGGTGTGGTTATAAAAGACCCACAAATTATACAAGTTGCAGCAAGCCAAGTACAACGAGATGAAATAAACGAAAAAAGCTAATAAGATATGCCAAATCCTAATGGTGGTTTAATCACCGAAACTAATGCACAATACTATGATGGCGACAATTATGGAGGCTATCAATATACTTCTTTAAATGACGTTATAAACAACTTTATCGTTGCATACGTTGGAGCAGGTAAACTAATACCAAGTGCTAAAAGAACCGATATAATATTCCACGCAAAACGTGGTATGCAAGAATTTAGTTATGACACACTAAAGACTATAAAGTCTCAAGAGTTGACTATATCCCCAAGTCTAACGGCTATAATGCCGCAGGACTATGTAAATTACGTTAGGCTATCTTGGATTGATAAATTAGGTATAAAAAGAATTATATATCCAAATACAAACCTTACTATAAACCCAGCCGAAGCTCTTGAGCAAGATTCCGCAGGCGTTCCTATACAGGATAATGATGGTGAAAATATAGATACAGACCCTTCGCAAACAGTATCAAGATGGAGAGAAGTTGATACTAAAAAGATAACGGGATTGTATGACGCAGAATCTTTGAATAATGGTTATGATTTGAATGAAGATTATGTTGGGAATATTTATTGGGGTGCTGCGTATGGTCAAAGATATGGAGAAGACCCTACATTAACTCAAAAGAACGGATGGTTTGGTGTTGATGACGTCAGAGGAGTCTTTACATTTTCAAGTAATTTAAAGGGTAAATTAATCGTCATAGAGTACATCTCAGACGGTTTAGCATATGATTTGGATACTAGGGTCCCCAAGATGATAGAAGACGCTATGTACGCCCATATAAGCCACGCTATAATAGCAAGTAGAATAAATCAACCTGAGTACATAGTGCAGCGATTAAAAAGAGAGAGAAGCGCAAAGCTAAGAAATGCTAAGATAAGGTTGTCTGACATTAAGGTAGGTGAGCTTACACAGATTATGAGAGGTAAATCTAAGTGGATAAAATAATATAATATGCCAGAAGTTAAAAATATATTTGTTGGGGCTAAGATGAACAAAGACCTTAACCCTAGATTAATTTCAAAAAACGAGTACATAGACGCAAGGAATGCAGAAGTTATAAACTCAGAAGGAATGGACTCTGGACTGTTGCAAAATGTTAGTGGAAACTCAATAGAAACATCGTTTGGTTCGGATGGGATAGAATTAGAGGGGATTAATTTAGAGGTAATAGGTTTTTATATTGACTCTACAAACAACAGAATATTTGCATTTATAACAGACTGGAATGACGGGTCTTCTGACGGCATATCTACTTATGCGCCTTCAACATCTCATCATTATATATGTATGTATGACGTAGGGTCAAACTTAAGTACAGTTTTAGTTAGTGGAAGTTTTTTAAATTTTGCAAAAGGCAATCCTGTTTTGGGAATAAATTTACTTGAAGATTTATTGTTCTTTACAGATAACAGAAATCAACCAAGAAAAATAAACGTAAGTACTGCTTTTGGAGACAGTACATATTACTCAAAAGAGGAAGATGTTGCTGTTGCAAAGTATTACCCTTGGAAACCAATTAGTTTTCTTAAAAACAAAGTAACCCCAGGAATTACTCCATATTCCTTACAAAAGAACACTTCTTTAGAGATAAAAAATCAAGTTTACGCACAACAGACAACTCCTTCTGGACCCTTTGATGGAGATATGATTTTAACTGATATTTCTTATGGAGACTTGCAAATTCAAGGTACATTTATAGATGGATGGCTATCAGAAACTAAAGTAATAGTAAAAGGAAGTGGACTAAGTGAAGACTTAGAAATATTGTTTTCATCTTCAAATCCGAACGTAACATTTTATGACTCTCCATCTCTTGAAACTCCAATACAGGCAACGCTTGTAGTTAGAGATATTAATATTGAGAAGGAAAATACAATGAAAGACGTTACGTCTATAGACCTTCCGTTGACCCAAACTTTAACAATGGCGAACCCTTTGAATACGGGAGCTGACTATTTTTATACATCTGACGTTGTAAATCAAAACTGGATAGGGTCTACATTATACGTTAAAAATAGTAATGGTGACCCAGAAAATTTTCCTTCGGCTGGAGTAACTGTAACCAATGTTGAAGAAGAGAGTGGCAATTATAAAATTACTCACACAACAGCAACTCTTGATTTAAACTTAAGCAAAAAAGTTGTTCTTGGAGGTAACCCATACTATAATGGTTTATTTAAAGGAGATACAAATTTTATATCAGATAGATTTATAAGGTTCAGTTACAGATTTAAGTATGATGACAATGAGTACTCTTTAGATGCTCCATTTTCTCAGATTGTATTTATACCAAATCAAGATGGATATTTTCTAGAAGATGAAGTTCCATCTGACATAAATGATGAAGATTCAAATTCAGACGAAAACAACGCTATAAAAAGTAGTATTGTTAGTTTTTTTGAAAATAAAATAAATCAAGTAGATTTATCAATACCTATGCCTGATGGTATATCTTCCTCTGCGCAATTAACAAAAGATTTAAATGTTAAAGAAATAGAAATACTTTATAAGGAATCTGATAAAACTTCAATTCAAGTATTAGAAAGCATATCTACTGATGATTTAAATTTAGGAACATCTAACAAGTACGTTTATACTTATACTTCTCAATCTCCAGTCAAGACATTAACATCAAAAGAATCTACAAGAACTTCTGACAAGATACCAATAAGAGCAAAGGCTCAAGAAATTTCTGGTAACAGAGTTATTTATGGGAACTATTTAGTTAGAACGGCTAGACCAACAACACTTGACTACAGTATAACTAGTTCAGAAAAACCAGAACTTGGGATATTAAATTCTTTAAGTGAGTTAGAGTTTCCTAATAGTGTTGTGAAACAAAATAGGTCTTATAAAGTTGGTATTGTTTTGGTAGATAAGTTTGGCAGACAATCAGATGTAATCACCTCTAACAACTCAACTATATACACACCTTACGAAACTATAGGGGAGTTTATAGGAGATTCGGGAACAAGCATTTACAGGGGGGAATCATTAAAGTTAGACTTTTTAACACCAATCCCAGAAGACAAAGGATACATTCAAGGGTACGCAGGATTATATAGTGAAACAAATCCATTGGGTTGGTATACCTACAAAGTAGTTGTACAACAAAAAGAACAAGACTACTACAATGTTTACTTGCCTACTATATTGAATTTTGCTCCTCAGTTAAATGGAAACTTAGTTTCTTCTTCGGGAGTAGCGTACATAACATTGTTTTCAGACAACATAAACAAGGTTCCTAGAGACTTAAAGGAAGTTGGAGCGCAAGACTTACAGTACTCAAGCTCTTCTAATTTATATGGTCGTGTTTTTAATGATGAATTTAACACCACTAATGCGACTTCAAAGCAATTCTTGCCTAGCCCAACTCCAGACAAGGTTGTTTTAATAGGTACTAGGGATGATGTTGGAATGAATAAAACTAATGATGGAGGTGATTACAATGTATCTCCATTTTACAGCATACCTAGCACAGCTACTGCAGGCTCTCCTATAGTTTATAACACTACAAACTTAGGTGCAAACCCATATATTGCAAAAGTATCTACACAAAAATTAATAGGCGCACCAGGAGGAGATGTTGTAAACCCTGGTGCAACAAATCAATCTCAAGTTGATTTCAATAGGGTCAGACTTAATGTATATGAGACCGAACCTGTAGAATCTAATTTAGATATATTTTATGAAACAGGGACTGGAGGGTTGATATCTGAATTAAATAATAAAATAAAAACAGCAGAAAGCAGTCTTAGACCAGCTAGTATAAACGGGTGGTCTTGGTACTTGTCTGAGTCAACGCAACCTTTAGATTTTGCAACTCCATCGGATTTTGACATAGTCACAAATGAAGGAGTTTCTCTTTGCGACATTGCCGCTGTTGATTCTAACTCTGTTATAACAGGAGAAATAATAAGCATTAGAAACAGAGTTACTCCAGAGCCTTGGAAGATTGAAGATTTAGGTTTGTTTTCGTTAGAGCAAGACTCAACTACAAAGAAATTTAGAATTAAAGTAAACCCAAACAAATATTTTGTTTACAGTGCTGGAAGCTATGTTACGCAAAGTTATATTTTTAATTTTAAATTTACAAACACAGTAACAAAATTAGGGGTTTCAAAAACTTACTCTATAAATATACAAGAGTCTTCTAATAATAGCTTAACAAATGAGCAGCCAATAGCTGTAGGAAAAACATTTTCCGCACCAGAGTTTTTAGAGTGGTGTTTTGGTAAAAATAAATTAGGTTTAACTCAAGACGAACCTTTAGGGCTTATAAATGGACGGGCTGCTTTAAATCCAGCACCTGGTCCTGGGCTGTTAAGTATTAATTATTGGAATAGCTCTCCATTTACTTTCGCTGTCTATTCAGACACTCGACTAGGAGTAGGGCCTAATGGCAGAAAAGTCACTAGGATGACTCCAAATCTTCCAAATATTCTTAAAAGACAACGTAGCAGTGGATGGAATCTTTTGGAAACATTTGACTTCAATAATGGTTCTGCTTCGCTTAATAATGTTGACAAAAAGAAAGGAATGGTTGTTACTTTAGAGGCGTTAAGATTTGAGGACGTTTGGAAGCAACCTCCAGCATATGCCCAAAACTCAAAGTGGGTGGACTTAACAAGTGGGACTTATCGCCAAAGATGGCAAAGAAACAGCAACACTCCACCTTATGGTTTTACTGATTATCCCGAAATGAAAGACATATTTCGACTTATAGAACAACCAGATGGAA
>Ga0222719_10001192_pt1 | contig 25643 bp, 10 predicted proteins | sample C33_34DmetaG_FD_165039 | JGI IMG/M metagenome (GOLD analysis project Ga0222719, IMG submission 165039) | Estuarine water microbial communities from San Francisco Bay, California, United States - C33_34D | ecosystem: Environmental > Aquatic > Marine > Unclassified | place: USA: California...
TTAATCTTCTTCTTTTGGTAGGTCCATTCTGACGTCATCATTAGTAGTTACTTTCTTGGGACGTCCGACCTGGCCCTTTCTGGCTAACTTTCTCTCTGATCGTTTCTCTTGTACTTCTAGCCTTCGCTGACTTGCATATTTTCTAATCTCACTCAGCCAAAATCTTGCCTTAATTCCTGCTTCATCACTACCATGATACTCAAAGCGTTCTTGCCACTTAAAGTATTTTTGAAAAGCTTCAATCATTTGGTCATGTGAATCTGTTGCCATACCTATTCCACAATTTCAACATCATTGCTATAAGATGTAAAACCGTTTTCTTTGATTACTTTTAGTACGTGATTAACACGACTTGTTAAATCATCTCTATGACTGATTAAGAACACATTTTTTTGTCTTTCTCTAGTCATTTTCTTAAGGATACCAATACTAGATTCTACTCCAGCACTATCCATACCACTATCTACAAGCTCATCTATGAATAGTAAGTTAATGCTGTGATATAAACTTTCCCATACATCACGGAATGCCCAACTCATAGATAAAATAAGTCTGTTACGTTCACCTCTACTTAAATTGTCAAAGTCTAAGTCTTGTCCTAGTTGTGTAATTACAACAGTTAGGTCATTTTGAAACTCAACAATGTGCGGCAAACCAATTTTTGCCAAGTAGTATGTGATACGCTGATTTAGATATGCAAGATTTTGCTCAATAATTTTCTTACGAACAAAACTGTCTTTGTTTGTTAACAGTTTATACAAAAAGTCCTGATGATCTTTTACTTTTGTTAATTCATTAAGTAGATCAAAACTTACTTCCTGTATTGCAGTATCTTTTAATTCTGTAATTTGCTCGCTATAAGGATTAATATCATCTTTCTTTGCTTGTAAATCTTTCTCTAATCCTTCAACTGTGCTTCTATGTTGCAATGATTGTTCAAGTGTGTCGTATTGTGTTGGAGGACAACTTTCTAGCTCACCAATGTCTACAATAACAGTTTGATGTTCTTGTAGTTGTGTACTGTTAGCGAGTATCTGTGCAGCCGCTTCTTGTTTTTGTTCTTCTTTAGCATTAAGAATTTCTTCTTGCTTTTTATCATGCAAGTCTTGTCCACAAGTATGACACTTATGTTCTTTAAGCAATACAATTTCATTATCTAATTTTTCAATTAGTTTTTCTTGTTTAGCATCATCGGCTTCAATATTAGCAATCCAACGTTTTGCTTCTGCTATCGCTGACTGCTTTTTATTAAAATCATCTAAACATTTGTGTGCTTCAATTTCTGCATCAATATCAATTTCTTGTAAAATTTTAATACTTGACTCAAGCTCGTTAATTGCAGATACTTTTTGATCTTCCCACATACGCTGTTTGCGTTCTAACGATTCAATGTTTTGTTGAATTTTTTCGTTGGATATCTTAACAGTTTCGATTCTTGTATTTTCAGAGCTCATTTTGTCTCTGTTAATTTTCATTTCCTCTTTAAGACACTCAGCTTTTTCAGATAACAACGTAATACCTAGTAACTGTTCAATGATTGCTCGTTGATCATTATTTTTTAATGCAAGGAAAGGCTCAGTGTATGTGTTTAGTGCAATGAGATGCTTAAACATTTCATGCGACATACCAAACAGTTCTTCAATTACTTTTTGCGTTTCTCTACTATCACCTTGGCTCTCATCAGAGTCTTCTTCAAAGTCTTTACCGTTAATAGTAAACTTTGTAATATTAGGCTTTCTTCCACGTTCAATCTTATAGTCAACACCGTCTTTTTCAAAGTTAATTGTAACAAGCATTCCTTTACCGTTAATCTTATTAATAAGATTATCACGCTTAATGTTTGTTAATGCATTGCCATAGATTGCGTAGCTAAGTGCGTTGACGATAGTAGTTTTACCAGTGCCGTTTCTGGAACCACTATCGTCACCACCTAGGTCTAAGTTTTCACCTAGAACAAGCGTTAATTCACCTTTGTCAAAGTTAATTGCTTGAGTCTGGTTGCCCACACTCATAAAATTCTTTACAGTTAAATCTTTAATTTTTATCATTGATTGCGTCCGAGGTCCCTATATATCTCTACTAGCATACGTTTGTCAACAGTATCACTTTCAATTGCTTCAATCTGATTCATAACAATAGTGTCAACACTTTCAAACGTAAGATCAATAGGATCAACGTTTGATTCTACTTCTACCTTTTCCGGTATAAGACTTAGTTCTCTAAGTTTGTATTGTGGAATGAAAGTTTCTCTAATAAAGTTTGCTTCTTCAAAACTAATAGGCACATCAATTGTAACACGACAATGCATATTCTCTCCTAAATTAGAATCAGGATCTTCAAGTAGTTGACTTAATTTGTATGTTCTAAACACAGGCTGCTTTGGCCATGTTTTATATTCAGGAGTTCCACCCCAATCTAAAAACATCATGCCGCGTTCATCATCCCATGCATCTGCATAGTTGTGTGGAAATGCATTACCGATGTATGTTACATTACCTTTAGTTTGTCTTTTATGAAAGTGTCCGCTAAACACATATTCTTGATTTACAAAATGATCTGCCTGAAGTGTTCCGTGGTCAGGCATTTGTACCATAGCATTCATATAAAACAGAGGAAGTTCAAAATGTCCAAATACATACCTACTTTTAATTTTAGGCACCATCTTCCATTCTTCACCTACTAACCAAGGAAGTAATGTTACTTCGCCTTCTGTAAAAATATCTGTAATAGGAATGATGTTTGGAAACAATCGCATAAACTCAATAGAGTTAATTTCACGTTTGTCTTTGTAAAATAAATCATGGTTACCTACCATGAAGTAAGTCTTCTCGAATGTTTCGTTAATTCTTTCTAGATTAGAAACTGTGTAGTTCATTGTGCTAACATCTGTAGTCGCACGATTATGATGCCAGTCTCCTAAAAATATGCAAGTTTCTGCACCAGCGGCTTTTGCTTCATCACAAAACCACTTTACAAATTCCTCGCAGTCCATATTATGTGTTCTACTACCACCCTTCATACCAAAGTGTATATCAGTGAAGCAGGCTGCTTTCTTAAATAACGGCATTTTTACTCCTTATGTTATTGTAACTAACTTTAGGCAGTTTGTCAAGTCTTTTTCTTTTCTTTGGAATCTTTATGTTTGTTGGGATGTGCATCAGCATTTTGCCTAGTCCAACTAGGATTCATACCGTTCATCTCTAAAATATCATCTCTGATGTTTTGGTTGCGTTTTTCGATATTAATAATACGAACAAAACTATTTGTTACAGCCGCAGTATAATAAGCAAATGGGTTATTACTTTTTGACTCGTCAAACTGTAAACCTATCTGTGCTAATTGTAAAATTGCTTGACCTTTCATTTCGTCGTTGTATGTATAGCCTCTAACATTACCTCTTGTTGCGTACCTATCACACAATTTCATAAACATTCTTGCAAGGTCGTTAGTCATCTGTCCACACTTCTTATCAAAGTATCCGTTTTCCATACCACCAACCCAATGGCTTTTGCCCACACAAATTAAGTTTCCTTTGTCATCAAACTTCCAGTGTTGAAAAGGTGGAAAGTTTACTTTTTCGTGCTTGTCTGCAACACTTTTAACGGTTTTCTTACGACCCGGTTCTTCTGGAACATGATCAAATGTCATAATTCTAAAAATTAAATCTTCTTTTTCCATTTTACGGTAGTCTATATCAAACCCTTTTGCAGGCATCTTTTTACCTGCGGCTTCAACTGCTTCAGCATGTGCAAGTTTAGATAGTCTAGCAGCACGGTTGCGTTTTGCTTCTGCTATAGTTCTAATGTTAATTTTGTCTAATGATGGCAGGATAATGTCGTACTGTGCATAGCTATCGTCAGTAAAAGAACAGAAAGTAGACTTACTGCGGTGTATTTCCGCTAATAAATCCTTGTTTGTTAGATATTTTATCTTTTTTGGTTGCCCAATTGTCATACGTAATTTCTCCGGTTATATAAGTAATATAATAGCACATTATTACAGAAATAAATAGTATTATTAAAAGGAAATTTAACCAAAATGAGTTTACCAAAAATAGCACCTTTAGCCGTACTTGTAGCTGGCGTTGCGGTCGCCGTTGACCAGCAACAGAAAAACCAAGCCAATCTCAAACAGGTTTCGGACCAAGCCAAAAGCGATTTGGATAAACTAACTGCGGAACTAGGCGGCGATATTGGATCATCACTTAACCAAGCGTCAGGCGATTTGAATAGTGCCTTAGATGCAGCCGGTGCTGCATTTGGTAACGGCGTTAATGCAGTAACATCTGCCGTCGGTGGTAATTCCATAAGTAATATAGCTGATAGTGTTGGAACAGCATTTGGTGCTGCATCTGATACACTTAATAAAGTAGCAGGAAGCACAGCTGAAATATCATCTGCAATATCTAAATTAGGTATTGGAGGCAACTTAGCATCTGGTTTCCAAGACTTTGCTGCAAATGTTGGCAAAGCGGCTGGTGTGTTAAATAATTTATTAAGTCTCAAAAGAGGTGCAAATCTCCCTGCTGGTGGCGAACTGTTCGAATTTGACGAAGGCGCCGGGGTTAAATTAAATCCTCAGAATCCAAATGATTGGCGAGTAAAAATTAATGCCAACTTTGCACATTTTGGTGCAAACCCGTTATTTGAAATGTTAGAAGACACTGGAGGAGTAGTTTTTCCATACTTGCCAGAAATAACATTTTCAACAACCGCAAATTATTCACAAATAGATCCTGTACACAATAATTATCCCTTCCAGGCTTACAAGAACTCACAAGTGGACGAGATACAAATTTCAGGAGACTTTACAGCAGAATCAAGTTCACAGGCTGCGTATTGGATTGCAGCAACAACATTTTTTAAAGCATCAACTAAAATGTTCTTTGGAACAGGCAACCTAGCAGGTAATCCACCTATCATATGTAGACTGTATGGGTATGGTGCAAACGTATTTGACGGAGTTCCAGTTGTAATTAAAAGCTTCTCAGTTACACTACCTACCGATGTTGACTATATTAGATGTACAGAACCATCACAAGGTTCGAGACCAACCTGGGTACCAAGAAAAAGTAATATTAGTATTACAGCACAGCCTATCTACAACAGAGAAAGTTTACGAAAATTTTCATTAGAACAATATGCTAAAGGATCAACTGGAACAATGGGAGGATTTATTTAATGGCTGTTTATAAAAATAATTCTCCGTATAGAGATACACCTCAAAATTCTATGTATTTAGAATTAATGAATATTAGAGCTGTACCAGCATCATCGAGTGATGTATTATACACAATTGAACCACACTATAATAATAGACCCGATTTGTTGGCATTTGATCTTTACGAAGATCCTAAACTTTGGTGGGTGTTTGTACAAAGAAACATGGATACAATCAAAGATCCTATATACGATTTCAAAGCAGGAAATTCAATTTACATTCCTAAAAAGTCAAATCTAAAAAAGTTCTTAGGAATATAGCATGAGTGCTTTTAATAGACCTCCAAGCATACCAGATAATAATTTAAAACCTTTTAAAGGAACTTTGAGAACTGGTGAAAAAATTAGAAACATAAACGGAAAAAGTTTTGTTGTTCCAGCAGAAATAAAAAAGCCGGACGGCTCACCAACACTCAATTCATCTAATACTTTTCAAGCATCAAATATTCCTGTAGGAAGTGCAGAACTAATAGACAAAATACAAACCTTCGATATTGATGCAATAACACTGACTATTCCAGACAAAGTAGCACAAGTAATAAATGACAAAACTAAAACAGTTGATGCCGCAGTTGCTAATGCAGATGATTTTGCTGATGGCAAATCTGCACCAGTAGGACCAGGAACACCAAGCCCTAGAAGAGATTCAGAAACACCGAATTTAATAGCAAATCCCTTAGAAAAATTTTCAACAGTTAGTTCACTATGGACAATGGCTGTGCTAACACCAATGCAGTATAATGATCCAAGTTCTTATAGAACAGGCGATTTAGGATTTGCAGGACAAGATTTTGACGGTGGCGGCATAACAGTTAAGTCCGGAATTGTTTTTTCCGCTGCTGGTCGTGGTGACCAGTATAGAACAACAATCCAAGGTGGCAAAGCACCTGAATATTTTGTTGACAACTTTAGAATGACCACAGTGATGTCAGCAACAGAAAACACAGGTAATACAAATGCAATTAACTTTGACTTTGATATATTTGAACCATATAGTATGGGATTGTTTTTAGAGTCGTTGCAGGTTTCTGCACTTAAAGCAGGATATCCTAACTACCTAGATGCTCCGTTTGTATTGCGTTTAGACTTTGTAGGATTTAGTGCAGATGGAACAGAAGAAAAAACTATAGGCACCCAAGGATTAAATCCAAAATACTTTGTAATGAAACTAAAGAAAGTTACTTTTGATACAAACGAATCAGGAACTAACTATAAGGTTCAAGCGTTTCCTTACAACCACTCTGGTTATTTGGATACAGTTAATATGTTATTCAATGACATTTCAATTACTGCTCCAGAACAAGGTACAGTTGAAGAAATGTTAAAAACAGGACCTAAGAGCTTAGAGAAAGTACTTAATGATAATGAAAAATTGTTAGTAGAATCAGGAGCATATTCAATTCCAGATGTTTACATCATTGATTTTCCTGAAAAGTCGACAGACTTTATAACAGGTGCTAGAAAAACATCTGATTCATTTACTAATGGACCTGCTGGAAGTCCAACGGTTGACGCAGATAATCCGCCACCAGACAGTTTTAAAGCATTTGGAAAAAATGCAACTGCTCCTTCTCAAACAACTAAGTCATCTTTTGAATCTAATTACATAGGAAAAGCAGTATTTGGTTTCGACTCAACCTCAGGTGGTAACTTTAACTGGGAAAGTTCTGCAATGTATAGAGCAGGAGATTCTAAGTACAACGTAGAAACAGGTCGTATCGATCGTTATAAAATGTCACTAGATCCTAAGCAGCGTGAATTTTTCTTTACACAAAAACAGCCCTTAACTGATGTTATTACACAGGTTATCCTAAGTTCAAAGTATGCAAAAGATGCTGTCAGCGGAACTGCTGGTAATAATAATCTTACACCAGAAGGATATATTAAGTGGTTTAAAATTGATGTTCAAACAGCATTCTTAGACTACGATCCTCAAATAGGCGATTTTGCTAAACAATATACATTTAGAGTTGTTCCGTATTTTGTACATTACAGTATTTTCAAAGCACCTGGCGCAGGAGTTGATACAGCAGCATTACAAAAAACAATTGCTAAAAGATACGACTACATATATTCAGGACAAAACGTTGATGTACTTAAATTTGATATTAAGATTAACAATTTATTCTTTGCTGGGTCTGCACCAAATCCTGAATCTAATTCTTCAAGCGAAGTCGGTAAAAACTTTAACGGACCAGCCGCTAACAAAACAGAAACTACAACTACACCAGAAGGCTCTGCAGAAGCAAAAGCACCTAACCTAGGTAAGAAAAAACAAAAACGAGATGTGTCTCTCTTATACAAAACCCAGAAAGGTGGCAGCGGATTTAAAAATGTTGAACAATTAGTTGCTGAGAATTTTCAAAAAGCGTTTGTTGAAAATGGTTCAGGTGACTTGATTACAGTTGACTTAGATATACTTGGCGACACATACTGGATGGTTGAAAGCGGCCAAGCAAATCACATTGATGGAGCAGCTCCACGTTCGCAGACAACACAAGGCGGCGAAGCTAATTACACAGGAGGCGAAATTTATATCTTTATTAGTTTTAGAACGCCTGTTGATACAAATACTGACACTGGACTCTACGAATTTGCAAATCAAAATCCAAGCCCTTTTAGCGGAGTTTATAAAGTATTGAGATGTGATAGTGAATTTAAAGGCGGACAGTTTACACAAAAACTTAAATGTGTTAGAATGCCAGGGCAGCCAATTGATTACGGTGGAAAACTTCCAGAAGGGTCAACAGCAGCTTTACAGACTACATCGGCTGGCACACAAAAAGAGAAAACTGAAGTAGGAGAGTCTGTGGCACCACCAAAAATTGACAGAACAATAACAGTTGAAAAGGTAGAAGAAGCAGGAAAGCAATTTGCTAACAATGCTCTTGCTAGGTTTGGTATAAACTTAGAGAGCATAGAAAAATTTGCTGCAAGTTTACCTGCAAGTGACAGCAACTTTAAGTCTACTCCTAAGAAACCTAAGTTGATTGAAAAGAGAAGACAATCTAACGGAACGTTGGTTAACTTTAATATTGATAGAACTCAACCATTTACAGAAAGTAAGGATAGTGAAGGTAACACTATTAGAATTTTCGATCCTAAAATACTCGACGGAGTTAAAACATAATGGCAATAGAACGTAGAACCAGATATAATACCCAAGCAGGCACACTGGGCTCTGGCGCTTATCTTGCCACTGTAATTGATGTGCTTGATCCTACATTTAATGGTAGACTAAAAGTTTCGTTATTGCGAGAGCAAGGTAACGCAGGTAACGTTGACGGTCAAACATATCTTGTAAATTATGCATCACCGTTCTTTGGGCACACACCGTTCGAAGCATTAGGTCATAACAAGACAGAATTTACAGATACACAACAGAGTTATGGTATGTGGGCAGTTCCACCAGATGTTGGTGTAACAGTTATGGTAATGTTCATAGAAGGTAATCCATCAATGGGTTATTGGTTTGCTTGTGTTCCTCCAAGATTTGCGAACCATATGGTTCCTGCAATAGGTGCAGCTGATACAGACCCAACAGGATCTAGAGGTGATGATCAAACAAATAACAGAACATCTTTGGCTGCATTAGCAGATGATGAAAAGAAAAAGTATAATACAAAAATGCCTTTACCGGTTGGCGAAATTAACAAACGAATAAATGGAGAAAATGATCAAGAAATTGACGCTGAAAAAATTCCAAAGCCTGTACACCCTATAACAGATAGATTTTTCTTTCAAGGATTATTAGAAGATGATGTAAGGGGAGTTACTACCACAACTAGTAGGCGTAACAATCCTAATGCAGTATTTGGTATTAGTACTCCAGGACCTTTAGACTACGGTCCAAACGGTAAGCGCATGAGGCGTGGTACAAAAGAAAATTTAAGTGTTGAAATTCCTGTTACAAGATTAGGCGGAACACAGTTTGTTATGGACGATGGTGATGATCGCTATATCAGAAAAAGTTCTCCACAAACAGGACCAGTCGAATATGTTGAAGCATCAGATGCAAAGACCAGTGTAGGATTGCTGGACTTACCATATAACGAATATGCAAGGCTTAGAACAAGAACAGGTCATCAACTTCTTTTACATAATTCAGAAGATTTAATTTATATCGGCAATGCAAAAGGTACAGCATGGATTGAGTTAACATCTAACGGTAAAATAGATGTGTTTGCAAACGACAGCATAAGTGTTCATTCAATGAATGATATTAATATCAAAGCAGATAGAGATATTAATATGGAAGCGGGTCGTAACGTAAACATTAAAGCAACTGCCGAATACCAAGCACCCGACAGTTTACATCAACAAGCAAAAATTGAAGATGCCCTTGAACAAGAGAATGGTAGAGTACAAATTGAAAGTGCATTTAACACCAATATATTAATTGGTGCTAACGGAAAAATTGAAACAAGAATGTACAAAAATGCAGATGATCTTCCTCTTGCTGGGGACTTAGATATTTCAGTTGCCGGAAACCACAGACACTTTGTTGGCGGAACTACTGATATCCAAACAATCGGTGATAGATCAGACACACAAGCAAATTGGGACATACTTACAGGTGGTTATAATCACCTAACATCAGGAGAAAATACAGAAGTTGCATCAGGCGGAGACATTATTATGTCAGCAAGTCCTAACATACACTTCAACGGTCCAGCAGCAACAGGAGCAGAACAGGCTGACACAGCACTAACAATTACAGATTTAATTAAATACGATAACCCATTAGTAAACCCATTAAAAGACTGGGCCACTACAAAATGGCAAGATGGAACAATAACATCTATCATGAGGCGTATTCCTATGCACGAGCCGTGGTTACTGCATGAAAACCAAGCACCTCAGTTTGTTACACCGTTAGCAACAGATAGAGAGGAGAAACAAAATGGCTAAGTTATATAATCAAAAAACAGTGTCAGTAAATCAAGCGTCAACGGGTCAAGTAGGTGCAACAACTTATGCTTACAAAGGATTCAGTTCACAGGAATCAGCTAATAACTTTAAGCTCTATGACATAGATTTAGTTAAGCAGGATATTATTAATCATTTTTATATTAGAAAAGGTGAAAAATTAGAAAATCCAAATTTTGGAACAATTATTTGGGACATGATCTTTGAGCAATTTACACCTCAGGTTAAAGAAATGATTGCTAAAGATGTACAAGATATTATTAATTACGACCCAAGAATACAGGTTAATGCTGTAGGAATTGACAGCACTGAGCATGGAATTAGAATCGAAGCCGATGTAACATATATACCGTTCAATGTTAGCGAGAGAATGAAGTTTAACTTCGACAGAAATAACTCCGTTATAAACTGAGCATATTATAAACATTGGTAAATACAGCATAGGAACCAATAATGAGCACAACGTCAAGACAAAATAATTTATTACTTAACGAAGACTGGACTCGTATATACCAGACTTTCGCTAATGCTGATTTCAAATCTTACGATTTTGAGAATCTAAGACGTGTGATCATCACTTATCTAAGAGAAAACTATCCAGAAGATTTTAACGATTACATTGAAAGCTCAGAGTATCTTGCACTAATTGATGCTATTGCGTTTTTAGGGCAAAGTTTATCCTTTCGTATTGATTTAGCAAGTAGAGAAAACTTTATTGAACTTGCTTCACGTAAAGAAAGTGTACTGCGTATTGCTAAAATGCTTAGTTATAATGCAAAGCGTAACTTACCAGCAAAAGGTTTGCTTAAATTTACATCAGTTTCTACTACAGAACAATTAGTTGATAGTAATGGACGTAATTTAGCAAGTCAAACAGTTAAATGGAATGATCCAACTAATACGAACTGGGCAGAACAGTTTGTTTTGCTTCTTGATGCTGCTATGTCTGATAACACAAAGTTTGGTAGAAGCCAAGGAACAGATGTTATTCAAGGCATTCCGACAGAACAGTACAGATTTAGAACTGCTAGTACTGATGTACCAATGTTTACTTTTAATAAAAATGTTGCAGGTAGACAAATGATTTTTGAAATTTTAAGTACAACATTTAAAAATGCAGAAGAAATTTACGAAGAAGCACCTACACCTGGTAACCAGTTAGGATTTCTTTACAGACAAGACAACAAAGGTCCGGCAAGTCCTAACACAGGATTTTTTATGCACTTCAAACAGGGTTCATTGGAGTTAGCTGACTTTACAATTGATGCACCATCAACAAATGAAAAAGTTGCGGTTGATGCAAAAGGAATTAACAACGATGATGTTTGGTTGTTCGAATTACTTTCCAACGGAAGCCAAGCTCAAGAGTGGACAAAAGTTTCAAGCCTCACAGGAAACAATATTGCTTACAATAGTTTAGCAGGAGACATTAGAAATATTTACGGTGTTGAAACTAAACAGAACGATATGATTGATTTGATTTTTGCTGATGGCGTATACGGTAACTTACCTAAAGGATCTTTTAGAACTTACTATAGAGTTAGCAATGGATTAAGTTATACAATTTCTCCAAATGAAATGAAAAATGTCAACATCACAGTTGATTATATTAATCAAGCAGGTATTGCACATCAGTTAACAATTGGAATGGCTTTACAGTCCACAGTTTCGACAGCAACACCTACAGAATCAGTTGCATCTATTAAAAGGAATGCACCTGCAAATTATTATACACAAAATAGAATGATTACAGGCGAGGACTACAACCTTGCACCTTTAACAGCATCACAAAATATTTTAAAAGTAAAAGCATCAAATAGAACATCAAGTGGATTGTCACGTAACTTTGATCTTATTGATGCAAGTGGAAAGTATAGTTCAGTTAATGTATTTGGCACAGACGGATATATGTATAAAGAAGAAGATGAACAATCTCTTTCTTTCAAATTCTCAAATAGATCAGATATTATTAATTTTATTAAACAAAAAGTAGAAGGTGTGTTTACAGAAACAGATGTTTATAATTTCTATTTTACAAAATATGACAAGATTTTGTTTACAAGTGATAACATTGTGTGGAATGCATCTACAAATAATGTAAATGAAGGTACAGGTTACTTTACAAACAAAGTTGACTTATCGTTGCTCAAGGTAGGAACATATTCTACAAATAACTTAAAATATATTTCTCCAGGGGCAAATGTTAAATTTACTGCTCCAGCAGGCCAGTCATTCAAAGACGGATTGCTAGTAACAACAGATGATACAGATTCTTCACAAACAAGTTCCATATGGACAAAGATTATTAGTGTTGCGGGTGATGGTACAAACGCAGGTACTGGTGCTAACGCAAAAGGCATTGGCCCTATTGTGTTTAACGATAATGTTCCTTCTGGCGCAATTGCTTCAAGAATTGTTCCTAAGTTTGTAACAGATCTTTCAGACGCACTTGAATCTTCAATGGTTAACCAAGCATTTGCAAATTTAAACTTTGGTTTAAGATATGACGATAAAGAATCAAGCTGGAAAATTATTCAAAATCAAAACTTAAACTTAACAGCACCTTTTAGTTTAGGTAAAACAGGTGATGTAACCAACGAAAACCTAGATAGTTCATGGATCATGGCATTCGTAAAAGATAATGATCAATACGTTGTAAGAACACGTACACTTAACTATGTATTTGGTAGTAAAAAACAAAACAGATTTTACTTTGACAAAAGCGAAAAAGCATACAACAGTCTAACTGGTAAAGTTGAAAAAGATGTTGTAAGTGTTTTAGGTATTAATAGTAAAAATGTTGGTACAGGGTCTCTAGTACAAGATTATCCATTCGAAGTTGCAGACGTAATTAAATTTGATGACGGATATGAAAGTACTAAAGAAATTAGATTAGGATTTAGAGATTCTGATGCAGACGGTGTTATTGACAATCCAGAATCATTTGTTAATGTGGTTGGTGAAGATCTTGATTTAAAATTCCTTTTCTTTAAAGCACAAAAAGACGACTATGGTACAACTGTTTATAATCTAGTTGACACAAAAGTAACTCCTATTTTAGTTATTGAAAAAGAATCATTGGTTAACGTTAATAACTATACCGACGGACAATTAATTTATTTTTATGATAGTGCAGAAAATAGAGTTAAAAGGGTTGACAGAACAACAAACACACTTGTACTAGAAAGTACATACAGAGCAAATATTGGTAGAGACAACATTAAATTCCAATACACACATTCAGCTAGTGAGGACAGAAGAATTGATCCTAGTGTAACAAACATTATTGATCTTTATCTTTTAACTAGGTCCTATGATACAGAATTTAGAAATTATCTAGCAGGTGCTCGTACAACAGAGCCAGCTGCTCCAACAAATGACGAACTTAGAGTAACATTTGGAACAGGACTAAACTCTATTAAGTCAATTAGTGACGAAGTAGTTTATCATCCAGTAAAGTATAAAGTTTTATTTGGTAGCAATGCTGATATCAAATTACAAGCTCAGTTTAAAGTTGTTAAGAATCCTAATAAGAATGTTAACAATAACGATTTAAAAGTAAGAGTTGTAAATGCAATGAATCAATTCTTTGATGTAAACAACTGGGACTTTGGAGATAGATTCTATCTAAGTGAACTTACAACTTATGTATTAAATGTAGTTTCGCCTGATATATCAAACATTGTTATATTGCCAAGACAGACATCACAATCATTCGGAAGCCTGTTTGAAATACAAAGTAAACCAGACGAAATTTTTGTTAGTGGTGCCACTGTTGATGACATAGAGATTGTATCTTCTATTACGGCTGCTGAAATTAATTCAGCAAGTAATTCAATAGTGAGTGACACATAATGGCCGCTGATAATAAAAAGTTTCCTAATAGCGATATTCCAATTAGAAAAAGTTCGGACTTATTACCTAACGTCTTCCAAACCCCAGCCAATGATAAATTTTTATCAGGTGTACTTGACCCATTAATACAGCCAGGTGTTGTAGATAAGACCGTAGGTTATATTGGTAAGCGTTACGGAAAAACATTTACAGGAAAAGATGTTTATCTTGATACAGATCAAACGCTAAGAAGTCGTTACCAACTTGAGCCGGCTGTTACAGTTGAAGAAAATCAAGAAATTAAAAAGTTTAAAGATTATATTGATCTTAAAAGCATGGTTGAGTTTTTCGGCAATGCCAATGAGCGAGATGACAAAACGACAGAGCAGGAACATTACAGTTGGAATCCTCCTATTATATGGGACAAGTTTGTTAACTATAGAGAATATTATTGGATCCCAGGAGGTCCGCCATCAATAGATGTATATGGTCAAGCAGCAAATATTCAAAGTACATATAAAGTAGGAACTGGTATAAACAGTTGGATACTTACACCAGACAGTGTAACTAACAATCCTGATATTACTTTATATAGAGGACAAGAATATAAGTTTGAAGTTAACTCTCCTGATGAAGGTTTTTACATTAGAAACAATTATGATACAGGATCTTTAGAATTTAATCCAAACAAGGCATATTTTCCAGGAGAACTAGCAGTATTCAACAAACAGCTTTGGAAGTGTGTTAACGAAACAAGTCCATTAGACGGAAGTAGTATTACAGTTGATTCACAAGATTGGCAATTGGTTGCTAACGATGCAGGATTTGCTTCGCTGCTGTATAAAGATGGTGTAGAAAATAATGGTGTAAAAGTAGGAACGTTAACGTTTAAAGTTCCACAGGACTCGCCAGATATATTATATTATCAAAGTTCTGTTGAACCTAATAGATTAGGTAGATTTATTATTTCAGACATTGATACAAATACTTTTATTGATATCGAAAAAGAAGTTGTAGGTAAAAAAGAATACACAACCGCAGACGGAATTAGTTTTACAAACGGAATGGTTGTAGCATTTAGAGGCCAAGTGCAACCATCAAAGTATGCAGACGGTCAATGGTTAGTTGAAGGAGTTGGTTCAGAAATTAGATTAATTAATTTTGCTGACTTAGTGCCTCCTCCATTAGATACAGATTCTCCTGATATATTATTTGATAATCAAGGTTTTGATACACAGCCTTTTGACGATGCAACACAGTATCCTGGCAACAAAGATTATATTACAATTGCTAGAAACAGTAAAGACTCTAATCCTTGGTCTAGATATAATAGATGGTTCCATAGAACTGTTTTAGAGTCTGCATATAAATTTAGAAATCAAGACTTTGATTCATTAGAAACAGCTAGAGCTAAAAGACCTATTATTGAATTCCAGCCTGACATACAATTATACAATCACGGTGGTATTGCAAAACAAACAGTTGACTACGTAGATACATTTACAGATGATGTGTTTTCTAAAATTGAAGGTTCACAAGGTTATAATATTGACGGTGAGTTCTTGTTTGAAGGAGCAAGAATTCTAGTTATTGCAGATACAGATAGTTTAGCAAATAACAGAATTTATGAAGTAAAGTTTGTAAAACATAATAACACAACACAAATCAATTTAAAAGAAACTGCTGATTCATTATCAACATTTAATGAAGGTGTTCTAGTAAGACGTGGTAATATTAACGCAGGTAAGATGTATCATTTTAACGGTACGATTTGGAAATCAAGCCAAGAAAAGACTAGTGCTAACCAAGTACCTAAGTTTGAATTATATGATTCAGCTGGTGTTGCATTTTCAGATCCAACTATATATCCAGTATCGAGTTTTGTAGGTAGTAATCTTTTAAGTTATAAAGTTGGTACCGGCACTGTAGATAAAGAATTAGGATTTGCATTAAGTTATGCAAATATTGATAATGTAGGCGATATCGTATTTGATTGGAACTTTGAAACAGAAAAGTTTGTTTATACACTAGCGCAAAAACAATACACCAAGAATACTAATACTGGATTCTATAAAGTTAATGGAAAATATGCTAATGGTTGGATATCAACAGACAAAAAGTTTATTCAGCCAATTATTGACCAGTATACATTTACTACAGCAGATTCTATTGCAATATTCAATACTGTTGATTGGGACGTGTTACCAGACAACGCAGAAATTAATTTTTATCTAAACGGAGAATACATTACTGAAACATATACTAGAAGTACTAATCAGTTTACGTTTAATAAAACATTTAATATTAATGATGTAGTAACTATAAAAATAGTTGCAGCAATTAAGCCTGATCAAGGTTATTATCAAATACCTGCAGGATTAGAAAAAAATCCTCTAAATGAACAGTTAAAAACATTTACATTAGGTCAAGCAACAGATCATTTAAAATCATCTCTTGAATTTGATAGAAGAGTGGTGGGAACTGTTCCGGGTGTTTCAAATCTAAGGGACTTAGATCGGTATCAAAAACACTCAACAAGGTTTATGAAACATTCAGGCTTTGCAGCAGTGTCTACTTTGTTAATCAATGACAAAGATGTTAACATTGTTAAATCTTTAAGATATGCTAAGTCAGCATATACTATTTTTAAACAAAATATTATTAAGAAAGCAACTGAGGTTGAGTTTAACGAAAACACTTCAGACTTTTTAGATAGTATTATAGAAATTATTACAAAGACTAAAACTATTGACAGTCCTTTTGCAGACTCCGATATGATTGGTGCTGGAGCGTTTACAAAAACAGATTATGTTGTTGACGATCCGGGTATTAAAACATTTACACTTACTGAAGATTTTGATTTAAAAACATTAAGTAGAAGGGCAGTATATGTTTACCTTAATGATTTACAGCTCATTGTAAACAAAGATTACACAGTTAATGGAGCATTAGGCTTTATTACAATTACAGGTACATTAGTTGAAGGTGACAGAATTGAAATCAGAGAATATGTTTCAACAGCATTTAGTCATGTACCACCAACACCTACGTCATTGGGTCTTTATCCTAAGTACGAACCTACAAAATATTTAGATGATACTTATAGAGTACCTAAGGATATAATTCAAGGACACGATGGTAGTAAGACCACTGCTTATGGTGATTATAGAGACGATTTGCTTTTAGAATTTGAAAAGCGTGTCTTTAATAATATTAAACAACAATATGATGCTAAGATCTTTGATGTTCAAAAAGCACTAGGCGGATATTACGGTAATAGCACATTTACAAAAGAAGAATTAGATAGTGTAATTAATCAAGAGTTTTTATCATGGGTACAAAATACTAACCTAGGTTATACAACAAACGATTACTTTGTAGAAACAGAACCTTTTACATACACGTATTCTGGGATGACAGACCCAACGGGCAAACAAAACTTGCCTGGATATTGGAGAGGTGTTTACAAATATTTTTACGACACTGATAGACCACACACACATCCATGGGAGATGTTAGGATTTACAGTAAAGCCAACATGGTGGGATACTGAATATGGAGTAGCACCTTATACTAATGGTAACTTGGTATTATGGGAAGATATTGCTGCTGGTAAAATTGCTCAAGGAGATCGCGCAGGAATATATCCAAGATATGCTAGAACAACGATTCTAAATCATATTCCATGTGATTGTGATGGTAATTTAGTTGATCCGTTGACATCGGGTCTTGCAGGTAATTTCCAACTTATCAATAATAGAGGTCCTTTTAAATTAGGTGATGACGGTCCAGTAGAAAATGCATGGAAAACAAGTTCTGAATATCCTTTTGCAGTAACAACAGCACTTTCACTTTTAAAACCGTTTGATTATTTGGTATTAAATTTTGACAGAGCAGTTACTAAAAGAAATGTTATTGGACAATTAGTAAACACAACATCAGAAACATTTTTAAAACCGTCAGACTTAAAGTTTCCTGAAGCAGGAAAGACGCAGGTTGCAGGACTTGCAATGTATATTGCTTCGTATATTAAGTCAATGGGCGGATCGATTGCTGATGCTCAGAAAAATATTTCTAACATTAATGTTAGATTAAGCTCGAGAGTAAGCGGGTTTGTTGATAAGCAACAACAAAAATATTTACTTGATAGTAAAAATCCAAACTCAGCAAGTTCAAGTGTGTTTATTCCACCTGAGAACTATGATATTATCTTTAATGTAAGTTCTCCAATTTCGTCAGTTACTTATAGTGGGGTTATATTTGAAAAAACAACACAAGGTTGGGTAGTTAATGGATACGATGATATTAATCCTTACTTTAATATATTTGAAGCTTATCCACAACAAGCTGATCCTGTAATATCAGTTGCAGGAACTTCAGAACCTTTCTCTGAATGGGCTCAAGAAAAAGTATTTAACAATGGTAGTATCATTCAGTACAGAGGAACATTCTATAGAGCAACACAAACATTTACCTCCGGAGAGACATTTGACAAAGCTAATTTAGTACAGTTACCTGACCTTCCAGTTGCAAATGCTGTTACTGCTCAACAGCGTAGAAACTTTAACAGTTTTAAAGTTAAGAAAGTAAGTTATGGAACAGAGTTTAACACTATACAAAGTGTAGTTGACTTTTTACTAGGATATCAAGCACACTTAAAGAGTATAGGATTTGACTTTGCAAACTATGACGGTACCAATCAAGTAGTACAAGATTTTACAACAGCAGCAAAAGAATTTATGTACTGGTCAGTTCATAACTGGGCAGTTGGTTCTGTGCTATCATTGAGCCCGGGCGCAGCAAGTATGGAAATTAATATTGCTGTCGGAGTTGCTGATAACTTATTAGATAGTTTCTATGATTATAATGTGTTGAAAGCAGACGGATCAGCACTTGATCCTAAATTTATAAATGTATCAAGGTCTTTTCAAAAAATTGAAGTTAACACAACAAACACAACTGAAGGTATCTACTTACTGAAATTAAATTATGTTCTAAAAGAACACGTTGTTGTGTTTGATGATAAAACAGTTTTCAATGATACCATTTTTGATAAAGCAACAGGTTATAGACAAGAAAGAATTAAAGCACAAGGATTTAGAACAACAGACTGGGACGGTGATTACACTAGCCCGGGCTTCTTATTTGATAACGTATCGTTTGCTACTTGGACGCCTTACCAAGATTATAAATTGGGAGACATTGTATCTTACAGAGCATACAAGTATACTGCAAAAGGTAATCATACTAGCGGAGAAGAGTTTAATGACAACAACTGGACACAGTTAGACTCGACACCTGAAAAACAACTTATTCCCAACTTTGATTATAGAATTAATCAAATGGAAGATTACTTTGATGTATCATCAGAAGGTTTAGGAAAAAGCCAGAGAGACCTTGCAAGGCACACAATAGGATTCCAAAGCAGAGAATATTTAGAAAATTTATCTGAAGATCCAACAACACAGTTTAAACTGTACCAAGGATTCATTAGAGAGAAAGGTACGCCGAATGCAATTACCAAACTGTTTACAAAACTAGGTGATAATACTAGCAATGCTGCTGTTAATCTTAATGAAGAATGGGGATTCAGGTTAGGACAAATTGGTGGAGTTGATCAGTCAGAAAGAATTGAAATTAGATTAGATACTGACAAGTTCAAATTAAATCCGCAGCCTGTATTAGTAGAAGCGTCTGTAGAAGATAAAGTTGATAGATACTATAGAATTGATTCGACTAACTTTGAGTTTGGTCCAACTCCGTTCACAACAGAAATTAATCCTGTTAGTTATGATTCTAAACCTGTACTAACAGCAGGGTATGTAGCAGTAGGACAAACAGATTTTACAGTTACAAACAGAGACGGAATATTAAGTCTTGCAATTGCATCAGTACAAGATAATAATCATATATGGGTTACATTTGATGGACCTTCATGGACTGTTCTTAGAGCAAATACAGTATACGATTTAAAAATTACAAACGTAGAAAGCAATGATGATAACGAAGTAATCTTTACTTTTGAAAAAGCACACTTATTAAAAGTTGATGATATATTTGGTATTAAAACTATAGCTGGGCTTAATCAGTTTTGGAAAGTAAAAACAGTAACAACTAATACAGTTACAGTACAGCATACAGAAAAGTATGATGCAGACCAAGGATTTGAACCTAGCACAGGTGCTTACCCGATGCTATTAACTGAAGCACGGTTTAGTTCTTACGATACTGTTGACCCAGAGAAGGTAGCACTACTAACTGACGGATCAAAACTGTTTGTAGATTCTAACGTAAACTCACGTTGGGAAGTTGTTGAAAAGAAAAAACAGTTTGCAGGTAATAAAATTATTGACTTTGGTATTACTGATCCAACAAGTGTTGGTAAGAAAACAATTTACAGTAATACACTTAAACAAGTTATAGTTGGTATACCTGATGTAGCAAGAGTAGGAATTTATATTCAAGGTGCAACTGGCCTATCGTCTAAGCAATTACTTGAACCACCATCATGGTTAACAGCAGATGTTACAGGATCGTTTGGTCTTGAATTAGCACTTAGCCCAGATAACGAGTGGTTGATGGTTGGTGCTCCAACAGCGAGTGGTATTCCTAATAGATACAAAGGGCCATTTGATGTAAATGCAAACTATTTAATTAATGATATTGTTTTATTTGCAGGTAGACTTTATAAAGCAACCGATAATATTAATGGTGACGGTAGTACAATTGATGTGTATAGCAACGAATGGGTTGAAGTACAAAAAATTGATGCTGAACAAGATGGATCTAATACAGGTGATTTTGAAACAGGTGTAATATTCATTTACAGGTATCTATCTCAACAGTGGAACTTGTTTGACATCCAGGTAAGTCCGAGAACTACGCAAAATGAAAGATTTGGTGAGAAGATTGCAGTTAGCCAAGCATCATCAACAGGCCCTTATTACATGTCAGTATCAGCACCTGGCTCACAAGATGCAAAAGGTCGTGTATATCTTTACACGTATGATACAACAGATGGCTGGCATTTAGACTATAATAAAAATTATAGAGGCATATATGCTGCTGATGATTCTACTTTTTATCCTAAGGACTCAATAGTATTTTCAAATGGAGATATGTGGAAAGCACTAGTTGATAATGTTGCAGACGGAAGTTCATTAACAATTTACTCAAACGATTGGGTGAAGCTGGACGAAGTAACAACAGGTGCTTCACTTCCAATGTCAATAGCAACTAACGATGACGGTTCAACACTTGATGCAGGAATACTCGACGATGAACAAATTGTTGAGTTGATTAAAGTAGATGATCGTTTTGGTACTTCTTTAGCAATGAACTATGATGGTACAGTACTTGCAGTAGGTGCACCAAACAGTGATGGACAATACTTTACAAACTTTAAAGGTCAGTGGAGACCTAACTACGAATATATGCAAGGAGATACAGTCAAGTATCAAGACAGTTATCATCAATTACAAAACTTAGGACCAAGTGCAGTAGGTGCAGATAGTACAATTAGAAGTTATAATGAAGCACCAGATGCTGGCGAACCTTGGGTAAACGTAGGCGATAGTACAGATGTTGCTTCAGGTAAAGTTTACATATACAAAAAGAATACAGCTGGTGTTTATAAATTACTCCAGCAAATAAATGCAGACTCTCTTCCATACCTAAGCGATCTTGATCCAAGCGAAGTAATAAGCTCAGGCGATAAGTTTGGTTATGCTCTTGGATTAGACTATTCAGGTAACACACTAGTTGTTACAAGTCCTTTAGCAGATAAGAATTTCCAGAATCAAGGTAGTGCTTATGTGTTTAAGTTTGACAGTGATTCAACTGAGTTTGCTTATAGACTAAAACAAAAATTAACAAGCTACTCAGATTATCCAAATGAAATGTTTGGGCAAGATATTTCAATCTCAAGCGGTACAGAAATAATTGCAATTGGTGCAACTAATTCTCCGTTTGCATTACAGACAAGATTTGATGCATCACAAACATCATACGACAGTAACAGAACCACGTTTAGAGATTATGACGGGTTTGCTGGAGCAGTTTATGTGTTTGAGAAAAAAGGCAAGTCTGAAAGATACTTCTTATCAGAGAAAATTGACGAAACACTTTCTTTGAACGAGTCTTTTGGTTACAGTTTATATGCTACAAGAAACGCTATTGTAGTTGGATCTCCTAACTATATTTCTCCTGCACCGCACGGAGTTGATATTGCATTTGAAGGAAATAAAACAGGTACAGTTAGATTGTTTGAAAAAACAGAAGGTCAAAATGCACTAAACATTATTGGCTCGCAGCCACAAACAGTTGATATCGATAAGTTTAAACGTATTTCATTATACGATACTGTAGATGATACAAAAATTCTTGACTTAGAAATTTTTGATCCTGCTAAAATGAAACTGTTAGCACAAGCAGAAAGAGAACTTACATATAAAGTTCCATATGACCCTGCAATTTATTCAACAGGAACAGCGGAAGGTGCTGTAGTAGATGATTCTATTTGTTGGAAAAATAAAAACGTAGGTAAATTATGGTGGGATATTTCAACTGCTAAGTGGTATGACTATGAGCAAGGCGAAGTATCATATAGAGTAGGCGCTTGGGGTGCATTGGCTCCTGGAGCATCGATTGATATTTATGAATGGGTACAGTCTAAATTACTACCTTCGGAGTGGGCTGTAGTTGCAGACACTAATGAAGGATTACCATTAGGAATATCAGGTCAGCCTTTATATCCAGATGATAGTGCTTATAGTACAAAAGCAGAATTTAATCCTAACACAGGATTGCAGACAGAAGTTTATTATTACTATTGGGTAAGAAATAAAGTTACTGTTCCAGAAGGTAATGCTGATAGATCTATTTCAGCAGCAGATGTGTTTAATTCAATCAGTGATCCGTCTGCACTAGGACAAACGTATGCAGCATTTATTGACAAAGACAAATTCTTATTATTCAATTACAAAGCATCAGTAGCAGAAAACTCTGCTGTACTAAATGTTGAATATTTTACACAAGAACAAAATCAAAATCAAGTACACAATGAGTACCAACTTCTAACTGAAGGTGTTGCAGATAGTTTACCAACTACATCATTAGAAAATAAATGGATTGACAGTTTAATTGGGTACGATAGACAAGGTAATAGAATACCTGATCCTGACTTGCCAGTTAAACAGCGATATGGTATAAGTTACAGACCAAGACAAAGTATGTTTGTTGATAGAAAGTCTATTTTAAGAACTTTAATTACAAATGTTAACCTAATCATGCACAAAGAGGCATTCGCTGATTCATTAAACTTTACAACATTAAACTCAGTGGATGGCGTTCCAAGTTCTTTATTAAACTTGTATGACACAACAGTTGATACTTACATTGAATTACTTGAAGTTGGTACATCTAGAATTAAACAATGTAAACTACGTGCAAATATTATTGATAACGAAGTTAACTCTATTGACATTTTAGATGCAGGTTTTGGATATAAGATACCTCCAACTATTGAATTTGAAGGTGACGGAACAGGTGCAGAAGCAGTTACTACAATTGACAACCAAGGTAGAGTTAACAGTGTAACAATTACTAATAAAGGTAAACTGTATACATACATTGCTACTAAACCAAGACAGTTCAGTGTGCTTGTTAATAATGATTCTACTGCAAATAATTTCTGGAGCATTTATGCTTGGGACGATGTAAGAAAATCATGGTACAGAAGTAGATCACAAGCGTACAACACACCGTTATATTGGTCATATGCTGACTGGTGGGACAATGACTTTGGTCCTACTTCAAGAATAGTAAAAGAAATAGTTAGTGTATACGAAGAACCAACTATAAATGTTGAAATTGGAGACTTGATTAGAATCAAAGAATACGGTTCAGGTGGCTGGGCAGTGTTTAAGAAAACTACTGATGTTAGTACTGAGTCTATGAACAACTACGAGATGATTGGTAGGTACCAAGGAACTATTCAATTCTCATCAGACTTATATGATACAGCAACAAGTGGTGTTGGATATGACAACGTAGACTCATTTGATATTGACTTTTATGATAAAGAAGTTTCAAATGAACTTAGATTTATTTTACAAGCATTGAAAGAAGATGTTTTAACTGGAAATTATGCAGTTGAGTGGAACAACTTATTCTTTACATCAATTAGATATGTGTTTAAAGAACAAACTTATGTAGATTGGGCGTTTAAATCTAGTTTCTTAAATGCAACACACAATGTTGGCACACTAAAACAAAAAACTAATTACAAAAATGACAGTCTTGAAAGTTACTTAGATTATATTAACGAAGTAAAACCTTACAGTACAACAGTAAGAGAATATATTAGTAAGTATAACACTATAGATAATACAAATTCTGCTATTTCAGACTTTGATTTACCTCCTTACTATTCAGAAGCACAAGGAAAAATTGTTCCTGTTGAAAGTACTGACGATATATTAGCAACGTATCCTTATAAATTCTGGAACGATAACAAAGGTTATCAGATTATTGAAATAAGTGTTGCTGGTAAAGGTGCAGATTACACAGAAGCACCTAAAGTATTAATTACTGGCGGAGGCGGAAGCGGTGCTAAAGCAACTGCATATGTTTCAAACGGTAAAGTTACTGGAATTAAATTAACAGAACACGGTTCAGGATACACATCAACGCCAACTGTTTCTCTTGTAGGTGGGAATGGCACTTCTCCATCAGTTGCAAGAGCAGTTGCAGTGTTAGGTAATGGTAAAACACGTTCGATAAATGTTAATATGAAGTTCGATAGAATTTCTAAAACAGGAATTTATACTAACTTTACACAAACTGAGTCGTTTACTGCTACAGGTTCAACAGCAGTGTTTAATTTAACGTATCCACCAACTAGAGATAAGTCAAATATTTCAATTATTAAAGACGGCCAAGTAGTTCTTAATAATGAATACGACATTGCTTTGTTTACATTAGAAACAGATGTGTATAAACAACTTAGAGGTAAGATCACTTTTAAAATTCCTCCGGCACAAAACGAAGTTATTAACATAACGTATGCAAAGAATGATGAAATCTTAGACAGTGTAAGCAGAATTAAAAAATATTATAATCCGTCATCAGGAATGATAGGTAAAGAACTTGATCAGTTAATGACAGGTATTGATTTTGGTGGTGTTCAAGTACAAGGTACTACATTTGATGTTACAGGTGGTTGGGACGCATTACCTTGGTTTACTGATAGTTGGGATAGTGTTGAATCAGCAGCAGATTATTACTATGTTGCAGATGGAAGTACAATTGGTGTAACACTTCCTTATATTCCTACAGACGGGCAAGTTATTAACGTTTACTTAAAACGTGCAGGTACAGTAGTACCTGATGATATTCTTAATTTACAAACTGAAGAAGGCGTTGATGCTCCACCAACACTTAGAATTGATGATCCAAACTTTGTATCAGGTTCGCCAGCAATACCAGCAGTACCAGGCGTACCAGCAGATGCAGAATACAACAATGGCGCATTAATTGCTGAGAACAATGGTACAGTGTTTGACAGAGCCCTAACTGTAAACGGATTGAAACTGGTTGTTGCAGGAGCAGTAGGCGGACAACTGGCAGTACCAGATGAATGGGCAAAGAAAACAGCAAGAA
>Ga0222719_10001193_pt1 | contig 25631 bp, 19 predicted proteins | sample C33_34DmetaG_FD_165039 | JGI IMG/M metagenome (GOLD analysis project Ga0222719, IMG submission 165039) | Estuarine water microbial communities from San Francisco Bay, California, United States - C33_34D | ecosystem: Environmental > Aquatic > Marine > Unclassified | place: USA: California...
TGCAGGCGCTCCAGCACGTGGGACACACTCACTCGCATGGTTGCCGGATCAACCGTGTTGAAGACCAGCCCCAAACCAATAGCTCCCAGGCACGGCAGCAGAAAGCGCGCAGGCCGCGTTAGCGATTCGAAGCCTTCACTGTCGCCCATGGCCATTAATAAATGGTGTCTCGAACAACCAGCGAAAGTCCACAATGATGAGAGCCGCGAGGATTCCGGAGATCACGCCGAGGGAAACCAGCTGCGGCAAAGCGTCGCTGTGGCTGAGGCGTTCGCGAAAATCCTCCACGCTTTCCGTGAGATGTGATTTATTCAGGCCCAAAGGCTTTGCTCTCTGTGTGATTGACTGCCAACTCCAAATTCTCATTTCAGCGAGCATGAGCAGCAGTCGGAGTAACAGTTAGAATAGCTGCTCCTCGAAATTTATTCAGCAGCAGGCCTGGCCTTTCAGAAATGATTGACTGGCACCAATTTATTGACGGGAACCTGCCGCCCGCAGCCTGACACCAAGGGCTCCGGTGCCGCGAGCCTCTGATCACAGTGACCCGGAACCGCTTGCAGCACCTGCCCAGCCGCGTTCAATTGCACCCACAGCGCGGGGATAACAATATGATTTTGGCCCAAATTTCCTTACCATAGAGGGTTTTTGGAGCCCCCTTTCATGCGCCGATTGCTGCCTTTTCCAGGCCTGATGCTGCAATTCTGCCTGCTACTGCCGCTCAGCCAGTCGGCTCTAGCCCAAGACACCCGTCCGCCGGGGTATACCGATAACGTAGAAGAACAGATGGCCCAAATGCAGGCCAAGGTGCGCTACGGCAGCTTTATGGAGAGTCTGGAAACCAGCACTGAGCGCCGGGCAGAGATCGATTCTGCCATTACCGCCGTATTTATTGAGAGGACCACGGCAAGCAGAGACCGCAGCGCCGGCCGAGCCTCTGCGGTCGATTTGGAAGAAATCGCCTCCGCAGCTTACCTGCGAGAACAGTTGGCGGCGATAATGAGTGCCGAGGAGTTGGCGGAATTCGATCGCTACGAGGCTACCTATCAGCAGCGCCAGTTGCGCAACAATTTCACCCTGCAGCTGGCTCGCGTCGCTGGCGGACTCACCGAGGCAAATCGGGAGGTCGTGCTGGAAGTCCTGATGCAGCATATGGGCGCGGGTCAGGAGCAGATTCAGGCATCCAATCGTGATGCGGTGGACGAGTCGCAGCGCCAGCTTCAGGCGCTGATGAATGCCCGCACAGAAATCGCCGCTCGCTTGGATGAGGCACAATTGCGGGAAGCGGAAAGATTTCTGGGTCAGATTCTATCGGGTCTGTTGACCACCCAGTCAATGAATGATGCTGAGCAGTAGCAACTGACGGCAATGGATGGACGCTAGAAAAAAGGACGTGGTGTCCTTCTGGACAAAAACTGGAGCACCCGTTCGTAATTCGGTTTACCAGACGGTCTAAATTGTGACTGCGAATTAGTCTGCGTAATCAGGAACATTGAAGGAGTATTCATGAGCATTAAACCAGGAACCAAATCTTTACTGGGTTTGGCGGCCGCAGCGACATTGCTGCTGACCGCCTGTGGTGAGCAGACTAGCGCCCCCGAACCCACTGCCGTGGCAACTCCCGCAGCGGTCGAGCAGAGCCCTGGTTATCGACGCATCAATTCCCCGAACCCTGAAGATCCGCTCGCCGCACAAATATATGAATTGGATAACGGCCTACAGATTTTCCTGACCGAGAACCACGAAGAGCCAAGATTCTATGCCGAAATTGCAGTGAGAGCCGGCAGCAAACATGACCCGGCAGATGGTACTGGCCTGGCACATTATCTCGAACATTTGCTGTTCAAGGGCAACCAGAAGCTGGGCACATTGGATTATGAGGCGGAGAAGCCGCACCTGGACCGCATTGTCGAGCTCTATGAAGAGCACTTTCAGGAAACAGACCCGGCCCGTCGCGCCGAGATTTATGCCGAGATCAACTCCGAGGCCCAACTCGCGGCCCAATACGCCGTCCCCAATGAAATCGATAAGCTCTACAACAGCATGGGTGGCGGCGGCTTGAATGCCCACACCTGGTATGAAGAAACCGTGTACAAAATAGGACTGCCTTCAAACCGACTGCAGCAGTGGGCGGCGATTGAATCCGACCGTTTTGTCGACCCCGTGTTTCGACTGTTTCATACCGAACTCGAAACAGTTTACGAAGAAAAGAACCGCACCCTGGATAACGGCAGTCGCATCATTGGCACGGCCCTGGATGAGCTGCTCTACAAAGTTCATCCCTATGGACAGCAGCCAACTATCGGTACCGTCGATCATCTCAAGAACCCATCCCTGGTTTATATCCAGAATTATTTCGACACCTATTACGTGCCCAACAATATGGGCATCTTCATAAGTGGTGACATAAACCCCAGCGAAACTATTGCCCTGATCGCAGAAAAATTTGGTGAGTGGGAATCCAAAGCTGTGCCTGAAGTAGGTCCCTGGCAGGAACCTGCCCTACAGGGCGCAGAGCGTCGTACCGTTCAGTATCCTGGCGAGGAACAGGTGCAGCTGGCGTTTCGCACCGCGCCTAATGGCAGCAGCGACAAGGAAGCCTTGATCCTGCTGGATATGATTCTGGATAACCGCACAGCGGGTCTGATTAACCTGAATCTGAACCAGCAGCAGCTGGTGTCCCAGGCCGGCTCATCCCCCATGTTCCTGAACGATTACGGCTCGCAAAGCTTGTACGGCGTACCGAAGCAGGATCAATCCCTTGAAGAAGTTGAGCAGCTGCTGCTGCGACAGATTGAAATCATCAAAGCCGGAGATTTCGAAGAATGGATTATTCCGGCCATCATCAATGATTTTCTTAAGAACGAAAAAGCCAGCCTGGAATTCAACACGGCCCGTGTCACGATGATGCGCCAGTCGTTCATCGAAGGCGCCGACTGGGATTATCACATCGCAGAAATCGATCGTATGGAGCAACTCACCAAGCAGGATGTGGTGGATGTGGCTAACAAATATTTTGGTGATGACTACGTTGCGGTGTACCGGGTCGATGCGCAACATGAAGTGCCTGTGGTTGAAAAACCACAAATTGATCCGGTCACCATTGACCCGACTCGACAGTCTGAATTTGCAGCACGCGTGCTGGCCATGGAAGTGGAAGAGATAGAGCCGGTATTCGTGGAGGCGGACCGCGATTATCGGATTGTCGAGTTTGCACCCGGGGTAGAGCTTTACTATGCCCCCAATCCACTTAATGACCTCTTTACATTTTCCATCGGCATAGACGTTGGGACAGAAGCCGATAACAAGCTCGGTTTAGCGGCGGCGCTGATGGATGTTGCTGGCACGCAGTCCCTGTCCAATGAAGAGCTGCAAAAAGAATGGTACCGCATGGGTTCGGAGTTTCGGTTTGGCTCCGGTGAAAATGCATCGACATTCTCGGTTAGCGGTCTGGATTCGCAGTTCGAAGACTCGGTTGCCCTGATGATGGAGCTCATTAACTCACCCAGCGCCGACCAGCAGACCCTGGAGCAACTCAAGGGCATTCTTCTCAAGTCTCGTGAAGACCAGAAGAGCTCCCCACCCGCCATTGCCAGGGCGCTGTTCATGTACAACCGCTACGGCGAAGAATCCCCGATGCTGGAAGCAATGACTGGCCAGGAAATTCTTGATACCCAGGTCGAGGAGTTGCTGAACGCTCCAAGCGAGCTGCTCAACTACAAGCACACATTGGCCTATACAGGCTCCATGCCACTGGAAGAGCTGGTGGCTGCGCTGCGTCGCAACTACGGGGTCGAAGGCGAGCTAAGAGATACACCGGAATTTCGCTTCCGCTCTGCCCGTGATATAGAAGAGTCGGAAGTTCTGGTAGTTGACCAGCAGACGGCACAGGCACAGGTCAGAATCGAATTCGCTGACGGGGTCTACGATCAGGAAGACGGTTTGCTTGCGAACCTCTATACCAATTACTTCGGCAGCGGCATGTCCAGCGTGGTGTTTCAGGAACTGCGCGAAGCGCGAGCCCTGGCCTATTCTGCCTCGGCACGCTATGCCCCCGGCAGTCGAGTGAACGCGGAAAACCTGATCATGGGTTCAATCGGCACCCAGACTGACAAAACTGCAGATGCGCTGGCGGCATTTATCGACTTAATCGACAACATGCCGAGTTCCTCGGAGCGTTTCGATGAGTCGGTCAACAGCATGCTCAATCGCTATCGCACGTCAAAGTTGAACTTCCGCGAAGTCATTGGCGCCGTCCGTACCTGGGAAAGACAGGGTCTGGAGGGCGATCCGCGTCGCGGCAACTACCAGAAGCTGCAGGAAACCGAATTGGAAGATCTGCTGCAATTTCAGCAGCAACACGTGAAGGACAGAGCCAAGCTCATTTCCATTGTTGGCGACCTGTCGATAATCGATACGGCGGAACTGGAGCAGTTTGGCACGGTCCAAGAGGTCAAGGTAGACGAACTGTTTGTCAACTGATCTTGCGGTAGCAATATCAATCGCAGACTGGGCAGTCCCACAACCCTGAAAAATATGAGTAGCGAACCCCCTGCCCTCAGCGTAACCGGGCTGTATAAAAAGTATGGCCAGTTCGAAGTTCTTAAAGGACTAGACCTGGCACTTTGCCCGGGCGCAATTCATGGCCTGGTTGGCCTTAATGGGTCGGGCAAGACCACAACCCTGGAGTGCATTCTCGGCCTGCAGGATTTTGACCGCGGCGAAATCAGAGTACTGGGCCATGGCCCACGCAAACTTCACGCGGCTCAAGGCAGAATTGTCGCTATATTTGATACCCCCAGCCTCAATCCCAACCTCACTGTCAGACAGAGCCTGCGACAAGCCTTGCTCTTGTGTGATGGCGCTGCGCGAAAACCTGCTGAGGTTGAAGCCCAGTTAGGCATCACCAAATTTTCCGATTTCAAGATCAAGAATCTGTCCCTGGGCAACAAGCGTCGCGCTTCAATCGCCCATGCACTATTGGCCAATCCTGAAATCATTTTGCTCGACGAGCCCTTTAATGGACTCGACGCCGGCGGCGTGGACGAAGTGCTGGCGCTGATTAAAGACCTCAATCAGCAACAGGGCACCAGCTTCCTGCTTTCCAGTCACCAACTGCCCTACCTGGAAGAGATTTGCAGCCACATTGCTATCCTCCACGATGGGCAGATTGCAGCCAGCGATGAAAAGTCCAGACTGCTGGGTTCTGTGCAGTCCACAATTCGTATCCAGACCAATGACAATCACAGGGCCGCGAAAATCATCGGCCAGCAAGCTGGCTTGAGCCTGCAAACCAACATCAGTACTAACATACTGTTGGTGAACTCGGAAAAGATCGGCCCCGCCGACATTAATCGCCAGCTAGTTGAGCAGGGACTTGCCGTGAGCGAAATCGTTGCGGAACGCGCCTCCCTGGATTCCCTGTTTCGGCGCATCACCCAGGAACCGAACCCATGAACCTCTCGGTGAAGGGATTCATCAAGGCACTGCGCAGTGAACTGCTGATTGCGCGCTATACGCTGGGTGCCTGGCTGGTTGTATTGCTGCCCTCGGTATTTATTAGCCTGCAATTTCTTGTGGTGAAAATGAGTGAAACCGGCGCCGCTGCAAGAGACAGCCTGCTGGGCCAGGGCGGCTTTGATGCAATGATTGCCAATAATGCCTACGGCCATTTTGTTGATGGCCTGAGCATGGGGCTTACGCTACTAGGGCTGCTGCTGGTTGCCCAGGCCGCCTACAGCTTCAGCGTGGATCGCGACAGCGGCGCATTGCGACACTTGTTAATTCGATGCAGCAGTCGCCGCGCCGTGGTCCTGGCAAAACTGCTACAGCTGCATTTGCTGGCGCTGCTGGCGATCCTGCTACTAATCGCGACCAGTTACCTGGTGAGTGACAGCCTGTGGGATTTTGGCCCGGTCGTGGAAGACGGTTTTGAATTGATCGGCGAGGAAGAGATCGCCTCGGAAATCAAGCTGGGATTAGAACTAGCCCTGTTACCGCTACCAGCAGCGATTGCGTTCGGCGTGTTGGTGTCGGTAGTAGCCAACTCCGCTACCCAGGCCGTAGTTTCTGCACTGGGACTAAGCCTGGTGCTGGATGTGTTCAAGGGTATGCTGGGTGAGTATGCTTACTATCTCTACGCCACCTTTCAACCCTCACTGCTGGATCAGTCTTACCTGCAGGACGTAGGTCGACTGGTGCGCGGTTATTCCGATGTGCTGGTGGATGAGCGTTTCCTGGAACTCAATCAATGGGTTCCACTGCCTGCGCTACTGATATTGGTGGTCGCATCACTTTTCGTAGTGCAGAAACGCAAGGTCTAGTTTATGAAGTTCACTACCCGCTTTAGCGTCACCTTACTGTTGCTTTTGCTGGCAAGCTGCATCAGCTATGAACCCGTCATCCTGCGACCGGCAATCACATTGTCCGCTGAAGAGGTTGAGTTGGTATCAGCCAGCGCTGGCTCGGGCGTGGATTTCGGTATGGATGTCAGCCTCAATGAAAGCGATTCGCTATTCAATGTGGAGACATTGCCGGGCGTGCGATTGCGCGCAGTGAACAGCAACGGACCGGCGGCAAACGCCGGCCTGGAAATTGGTGATGTGATTCTCAGGATAAACGGCACCCAGACGGACCATCCCGACACACTGCTTGCCCTGCAGGCGAATCCGGTTGCAGACGGTCAATATACGCTGGAAGTTCGGCGCGGTACTCTGGTGTTTGAGGCCAGCATGATCGCTGCAGCCAGATCGACTGGCGCACCGCCAAGAGAACTCTATCGCGTTGATCCAATTGCCAGCCGCGCCGGGTACCGCACTGAGCTAGTCAATATTCCTGAGCGAGGCATGGTTGCCGCCGCCCGGGTGATGGAAATTTTTGCCGAAAGCCCGTTGCCTGCGGCAGGCATCGAAGCCGAAGCCCTGATCCTGGCGCTTAACGGCCGCTACCTGGATTCGGCCCAGGATCTGGTAAACCGCTTGAACACCGACTTTGAACCTGGCGACACCGTGCAGATGACCGTCGTACAGAATGAGCGCCTGACCAATCCCAAGGTTGAACTGTGGAATCCTGGCAGGCGTATTAGTCGCATAGCACTGGGACCCGTGTTGCAATACGAGTCCTCGCTCAGCCCGGCCAGCAGCAGCTTCACGCTAGTGGATTTATGGCTATTTGCGCTGTACCGTTTCCAACAAAACGAAGGGGAACGATCCCATAGCATTCTTGGTATAATCAATGTCAGCACCGACGTCGGTGAACTTATCGAAGAAACCAACCGCAGCAATTAACGGCACCCAAGCTAACCATGATTTGTCATCAGACAAAGCCAAGCAGAACCCAACATCCTGTCTCCGCTGCGTTGCTGGGTCTGACCGTTGTGCTGTGCCTGCTCACTGAGGCCACGGCACAATCTAACTATGCCGCATTCGAATTGGAGCGCGAAGAAAACTGGCGCCCCATGATGTTGGAAGACGTGAATGGCGATGACGCTAAGGACATCATCTATTCGCACTATGATCCTGCCATCGGCCGAGAGCTTCACATTCACCACCAACAGGCCGACGGCGGCTTTGCCGCCACCCCGCAGCGGATTGAGGTAAAGACTGAAATTATCGCCATTGGCTTCGCCGACCTGCGACCCGACCCCGGCAAGGAACTGGTGCTTTTCGCGGACAGCGGCGTGTTTAGCCTGTCAACTGCTCAGGCAGGCTATGCGGGAAATCTAAAACTATTGCTTGAATGGGACCTGATCGCCGCGATCCCTGACCTTGAGGAAGCCCTTTTCACCAATATACCCACCGACATAAATGGCGATGGCTTTGTCGATCTGCTGCTTGCCGGTGATGATGAGTATGGGCTGTTCTTCGGAGGCCCTGATGAAACTTTCACCCTGGCCACCCGGTTCACCACCCTGAATGAAGACATCACGCCGGTTCAGCGCGCCAACAACGAATCAGATCTTGACGGCAGGCTGGGGATAAATCCGGATCAGGGTGTCGTGGTGGAGCTCAGAGTCGAACTGCCCTCTCCCTTTGAGGGCTTTGTCGAACAATGGCGGGAAACCGAGCTGGAGTCAGGCTCCCTGTTACGAAGCGAACAATGGATGCCGGGTGCCGTCCTGGCCCAGCTCAATGACGATGAGCTGTTGGACATCGCGTATATCAACGCCGGCGAAAATGGTCTGGGACAAATTAACATCCACTTCCAACAGGCTGACAGCGGGTTTGACTCCACACCGAATTGGCAGAGCGACCTGGATTCCAGCGGTGAGCTGCAGCTTGTCGACATGAACCAGGATGGCAAAGTCGATTTATTACGTCTCTCCGGAGACGGAGATGACTGGACCGCTCGACTCTACCTCAACCAGGCAGGCAGCTTTAATTTTGCTGAGCCGAATCAGGTTATGCGCCTCTCCGGTTTCGACATGAATCTTGAAATCATAGAAAACGCCGAGGGTGAGGTCGTTCTCAACGCCAACTTTTATACCATTCCGGTGGTCGATGCGATTCGAAACGCCAGCATCAACCGCATCCAGTTACTTTACGGCAGCGGCGCCCGCGAGCCGGGTCAGGTGTTCAACCGCCGACCGGACTCCAGGCTCGAAGAAACGTTCTCCGCCGCGAATGTGCGCGGCCTGTCCGAACAGATGTCGCTGCGTTACGACGTGGATGGCGATGGCGCCAATGATGCACTCTACGTGACTGAAAACGGCACGTTGGCCGCAAAACAGATCGGGTCAGATCTGCGGATTGCCGATGAGCCGTTCTGGGAGTACGTGTCTCCCCGCACGGTATTCGAATTTGAAGTGCTAACGTTAAATGATGATAACCGACCCGACCTGCTGCTGCGCCATGGCAGGACCACGACGCTGCTGGTGGCACAGCCTTGACCAAGAATCAGAGACCGAGTGACGATACCAATCATACATAGCAGATGGGATTTGATCGCGCTATCCAGTGCACTGCTATTCGGTGGCTTAAGCCAATCTGGATGGTCAGCTGTGCCCGACTTCAAGCTGCAAGCTTTCAGTTTGCCGGCCAGCGCCGAATCTCTTGTAGTGGCTGATCTCAATGATGACGGCTTGAATGACCTGTCCACCCTGGTGAATGATCGTCTGAGAATATATTTTCAATCCAGCAACGGTTTTGACTTTAGCGCCGATTTCGCCGAGATACAGTTTGGCGCACGTGCCGTAGGCTGGGATCTCAGCAATGGCTTCAGTGGCAACGGCAGCACCACAGTGATTGCCTTACTGGATGGCAAGCAGGCGGTGTATTATCCGATCGACGATCGTACAATTTTAGAACCAGAGGTCATTAAATCCGATTTACCCGGCTTCATCAGCTCTGGAGTAAGCCGCTTACATTTTGCCCGAGACATCGATGCCGACGGCTTGCAAGATCTGGTGATTCCCGGCGCAGGAGAGATAAGCATTCTCATCAATGATTCGGGAAATTTCGAACCACCTCTCAGTATTCGTTCAGAAGTTCGCCTGCGCACGCAACTGAACATCAATCGCTTCAATCGCTCTGCTGGCCAAACCATACGTATCCCGTTACTGGATTTGCGTGACGTCAACGCCGACGGCAATGCCGACCTGATTTCTCGCACCGATGAAAAGCTGGATGTTTTTCTGGCGGCGACAGGCGACAGCTATTTCCCCGCTTCGCCGACTTATTCGCTGGACATTGCGGCGATTGAAGAACGCCTCGGTGACTTTGACATTGACACCCTCGACTTTTCCAATTTGACCGGCGTACTCGCCCTAACCCATGAAGAAATACTCGAGGACATAGACGGCGACGGTATCCATGACTTGCTGTTGAGGGAAGGCGGCAAGGTATTATTTTTCGGGGGCAGCGCCACCGGCATGGATCTCGAGCAGCCTCGCCAGGTGTTGCGCTCCGGCGGCAATGTCTTAAGTACCTTCCTCTATGACGAGAACGAAGACGGTCTCAAGGATCTTTGGCTCTGGCGAGTTGAACCAATTTCTGTGGGAGATATTTTCGTGTGGCTGGCGCTGTCAGGCTCTGTAGCGATCGAAGCCTTCGTATATCCTAATGACGGAGAACGGTTTGCTCGCAGACCCTCGCGAAAGGTGACAGTTGACCTTAAATTCCCCTCAGTTATGCGTTTGGCGAACGCGTACGAAAACCTCAACTCAGAGGTTGATGAAATTCAGGATCAGGGCGTCGCACGAACGACAGAGGCGGACCTTGAAGGCAGTCTCGAGGCAGATGACCTGGTGGTGCTGTTGGATAATCAGATTCAAGTGTTTCTAGATACAATAGAGCCGGGCCAGGATCAGGAGTTTCTTGGCGCACTGGGCTACTCCCGAAGTCGCAACAACTATGAAATTGATATTCGCGAAATCCTGGACAATGTGACACTTAGTGGAGACCCCAACCTCGATGTTGCCAGAAGCCAGACCGCTGCTGTCAGCATCGACCTTGGCAGCAATATCAGCAACGGTGATCTCGTCGCCGCCAAAATCAACAGCGATCAACTCGACGACATCATTGTTTTCACCAGTTTCGACGCTAGTCAGATTCGGGGAATACTGTTACTCTCAAAATGACTCGCCTGCCTCCATCAAGAGCCTTTTAGTGAAGAAAATTGTCTGGACCGCCTTTGGTATTTCCTTTGTCCTGGTCAATGTAATTGCCGAGGTAGGTGCCTACTACACGGGCATCTATATCCACATGTTCTTCAGAATTGCACTCATCGTTGGCGTCACCCTCGGCGCGACCGTATTGGGAGGCACCTTTCTGTTGATTGACGTTCTGGATCAGGAAAAACCGCTAGCCGGCACGGTTAAGGATACCCTCGGCGCGGATCGCAAAAAGACCTGAGAGCAGATGCTGGTTTACCTTGCAGGACCGCTAATCCCTCCCTTCTCCCCCAAATCCGCTTCAATTGAGCTTTGCGGGGAAATGTGCTTTCATCCAAGCGGTTTCTGCGCTCGGCAAGAGAATGGAAATCGGGTCCAGATAGGCCATTAGTCGTCACCGTGAATGTCTCTGATTGAGCATCTCGAAACGATAAGTTGATAGGCGTTTCCGACAGCCACAGCTCCTGTCCCGTCTGTTTGAGAGAAATAAAAAAGAATCCAGCATCGTGCCCGCATTCAAGAAATACGGTTCAAGCCTGCGTCCTGCGCTATTGGCATTACTCGCCGTAACTATGCTGACAGCCTGCAGTGATGAACTGAGTCGGGCCCGCCCCTATGTGCTCACCACGGCAACCACTGGCGGCACCTTTTACCCGGTCGGTGTTGCTATCGCTACCATCACCCACGCACAGCTCGCTGAAAGCGACGGTATCTCCATGACCGCCATCAGTTCGGCTGGCTCACTAGAGAACATTAAATTACTCAGGGACAACCAGGCGCAGTTCGCTATCTTGCAGGGTCCCTTCGGCGCCTGGTCCTGGGACGGCGATGGCCCAGTAAGCACTCCCCAGACCCATATCCGAAGCGTCAGTGCCCTTTGGAAAAACGTTGAACACTTTGTGCTGCTCTCTGACCTGACCGAAAACGGCACCATGGCGGATCTCAACAACCTGAATGGCGATCGCTACGTGCTGGGTGCACGCAACTCCGGCGCAGAGCAGACCGGCCGTTTTATACTCGATACCCTGGGCATTGATTACCAAAGCAAATTTAGCCTGGCCTATATGGGCTACGGCCCGACCACCGGCGCAATTCAAGATGGCAATATAGTGGGCATGAACATTCCGGCAGGCGCACCGGTCAGTTCCATCACCCAGGCCTATGCCCTGATGGGTGACCGCATGACGATTCTGAACTGGACCCAGGAATCGCTGGACCGGATTAACGCGCGCTACCCGCTGTGGGACTGGTACGAGTTCCCGCCCGGCACGTATCCCAATCAAACTGAATTAATTCGTACCGTGGCCTCACCTAATATACTCGTCACCAGGGTCGACATCCCGGATGAGACGGTATACAACATTACAAAAGTTATATGGGAAAACCTGTCAACCCTGCATGATATCCATCGCGCCACTCGCGACATGCGTATGGAGATCGCAATCGATGGTCTCGGTGCACCGCTACACCTTGGCGCAATCCGCTACTATCGCGAGATAGGTCTGGAGATTCCTGAACGACTACTCATCACCGAAGCAGAGGATCGCGCCAACGGCGTAGGGAGCAACAGCCCATGACATCACCCTGGCTGCGCTGGTCGGCATTCCTGTTTGCCCTGTTTCATATTTACTGCAATGTGTTCGCCAGCATTTCCGAATTATGGCTGTCAGCAATCCACTTTGGAGGCTTTGGCGCCATCTGCATGTTTATTGCCAATGAGTCGCTCACAGATGGCAAGAAGTCTCCACAGTACTGGATCAATGTGGTGTTGGCGCTGCTGGCTATAGCAGCTGCGGCTTACCTTCTGCTATTTGAAAACGCGCTTTACGCAAGGGAAACGGAATATATTGCCAGCGACTACGTGTTCTCAATAATCGCCATCGGATTGGCGATGGAGTTTACCCGCCGCACCACCGGCTGGTTTATGCCGACTCTTATTGCGGTGAGTCTTTCCTATATTCTCTTTCTGGGTCGCTACATCGGCGGCGTGTTTGCCTTTCCAGGCCTCAGTCTGGAAACCGTCATGTATCGCAGCTATTTCACCAGCGAAGGCATGTTTGGACTCACCGCCAATATTTCTTCTACCTTCGTTTTTATGTTCATCATCTTCGGCGCATTCCTGCTTAAATCAGGCGCCGGAGACTTTATCGTGCGGCTGGCCAACTGCCTGACGCGTCGCCTCACCGGTGGTGCTGGCCTGGTGTCGGTGGTCGGGTCCGGACTGATGGGGTCGGTTACCGGATCTGCAGTCGCTAACACGGTTTCCATCGGCGTCATCACCATCCCCATGATGAAGAAGTCCGGCTTCACACCGCGCTTTGCTGCTGGCGTTGAGGCCGCTGCCTCTACCGGTGGCGCACTGATGCCGCCAGTCATGGGTGCCGGTGCCTTTGTGCTGGCAAGCTATACGCAGATCTCCTATCTCACTGTGATTGCGGCATCGGCCCTACCCGCCCTGCTCTACTTCCTCACGGTATCCTACTTTGTGCGAATTGAAGCGAAGCGACTGGGGATGACCCCGGTGCAGGATGGTGAAGGCGAATCGGTACGCACCGTGTTAAAAGAAGGCTGGCACTTTATTATTCCGCTCAGTGTTTTGATCGGGTTTCTCATCTCCGGCCGCACGCCTACCTCGTCGGCTGCCTTCGCCATCCTGTCCGTGATTGCCGCATCCTGGCTTTCCTCAACACCGATGAAACCGCAGGACATCTTCGACGCCGTGGTTGATGGCGTGCGCAACATGGTGTCCACTGCCCTGCTGCTGGTCGCCGTAGGTATCGTGATCAATGTGGTCACGACCACCGGCGTAGGCAATGCGTTTTCCCTCATGATTGTGGAATGGGCGCAGGGCTCACTGTTAATCACGCTGGTCCTGGTTGCCCTGGCATCCCTGGTACTAGGCATGGGATTACCGGTCACCGCCTCTTACATCGTGCTGGCCACGCTGTCGGCGCCGCTGATTTTTGATCTCATTAGCCAGTCCCAACTGTTGGCCGCACTGCAGGCAGGCGATCTGCCCAGCAACGTGGCGGCAACACTCAGCCTGTTTGGCGGAGACCCAGTAGTCGCCCTGCAGGAAATGCCCATGGAAATGAAGCAACTCATTCGCCAGGAAATGCTGCCGGCGGAATTGCTTACCGGTATGCTGTTAAGCGCACACCTGATTATCTTTTGGCTGTCCCAGGACAGTAACGTCACGCCACCCGTATGCCTGGCTTCATTTGCGGCTGCGGGCATCGCAGGCACCAAACCGATTCCTACCGGTCTCACCAGTTGGAAAGTCGCCAAGGGCCTGTACCTGGTGCCGATACTGTTCGCTTACTCGCCTCTGATCTCCGGCACCTGGCCTGAACGAATCGAGGTATTCCTGTGGGCATGTATGGGACTCTATGCTCTGGCTGGCTTGCTACAGTGGCATCTGGAGGCACGCATTACACCAGCCGCAGCGCTCGCTTTATTGGTCAGCGCATTCCTGCTGATGTGGACACCCCTGCCCATCTATTATCACGCCCTGGGCGCCGCCTTGCTAGTGGGCATAGTCTTTTTACAGCACCAAAACAACCAACTCGTCACCGCAGTGGCTAAACCACAAACAACTTGATAACAGCTTGAGAAAACTTCATGAGTAACTACAGCGCAAACGAAATACATCTAATCAATCGCCCAGCCGGCATGCCCAGCGCCGCAGACGTGGAAATGGTCCAGCGCGAGCTGACACCTCCCGCGGCGGGCCAGGTGTTGATCAAAAATCTGTATATGTCAGTAGACCCTTACATGCGCGGACGCATGCGAGAGAATGCCGTGTATGCCGACGCCTACCAGCTAAATAAAGCGATGTATGGCGGCGCCATTGGCGAAGTTATTGAGTCCCAGTCTGACAAGGTGAAGATCGGCGACATCGTGTTGAATCAGGGAGCCTGGCGCGACAGGCTGGTGGCCGACGATTCATCGGTCACCGTCTTGCAACCTTTCGACAAAGACCGGCTGTCTCTCTATCTCGGTGCGCTTGGCATGCCCGGTTTTACCGCTTATGTCGGCCTGAGGAAATTCGGTGAACCGAAAGCGGGAGAAACTGTATTTGTTTCCGCCGCCTCGGGAGCAGTCGGCGCCATCGTCTGCCAGATTGCCAAACAGTTCGGCTGTCGGGTAGTGGGCAGCGTAGGCAGTGACAGCAAGGCGCAATGGCTAAAAGAAAAATGTGGCGTCGACGCCACCATCAACTACAAGACCTGCGGTAATCTGACCAAGGCGCTGGCAGAAGCAGCTCCGGACGGCGTCGATGTGTATTTTGAGAACGTGGGTGGTGAACACCTGCAAGCCGCCCTCAACGTGATGAATCCATTTGGCCGTATCGCGGCCTGCGGCATGATCTCAGCTTACAACGATGCCAAGCCGGCACCAGGGCCCAACAACCTGATGCTGATTGTCGGCAAAAAGATTCGCATCAACGGTTTTATCGTCTTTGACCATAGCGAGATGCAAGCGGAATTTCTGGAAAAAATGGTTGGCTGGATTCAGGACGGCAAAATCCAGTATCAGGAAACAGTTTATGAAGGTCTGGATAAAGCCCTCGATGCCTTTCTCGCCCTGTTTAGCGGCGATAACTTTGGCAAGATGATCGTAAAAATCTAGAGCACTCTTTTTTAACTTCTACAATCGACTATCTTGAAACTGGCCGACCCCTTTGCTATTCGGGGTTGGCCAAAATCTACATGCCGGTAGGGCTTGCTGCGCTCAACGATGCAACCACAGCACTGCCTATGCATCAGTTGCCAGTCGCTGCGCGTAAATCCTCTACTGCTTCGTTATGGCTAAGATAGTTATTGCCAGACAGCGATTTGAAGAAACCCGTTGTTGCAAGGCGGTCCATGATAGGGCCTTTGACTTCCGACAGATGGAGCTTGATTCCCAGCCCGGAAAGGGTTTCATTAATTTTCTCCAGCGTCTCCAGGGCACTGAGATCTATGCGGTTTACCGCCGCACACATCAACACGACATGTTCCAACTTCGGCTTGTCTGCCACCAGCTCAAAGATCAATTCTTCCAGGTAACGTGTGTTAGCAAAATAAAGACTTTCATCGATTCGAATTGAAAGCTGGTTCTCGAAAGTCTCGACATCATGACGGTCGACACTACGGAAATGTTCTGTGCCCTCGATTCGCCCTACTACGGCAACATGGGGTTTGGATTCCTTGTACAAGTGGATCAGTATTGAAACCAACACGCCAGTGGCAACACCTATCTCGACACCAATCGCAAGCGTCAGCAGCAGGGTTAAAGCCACGGCGACAAAGTCTGCCTTGGAGTAGCGCCAGGATCTACCCAACATGGAAAAATCCAGCAGCGGGTAGACTGCCACCAGAATGGTCGACGCCAGGCAAACCCGCGGCAACCAGAACAGAGCCGGGGTCAGGAACAGCGCCACGATTGCTATGATGAGCGCGGTAAACGCACCGGCCGCAGGAGTTGCCGCCCCGGCCTCGAAATTCACTATGGATCGAGAAAAACCGCCACTAACAGGAAAGCCGCCGCCAGCGGACACCGCCATGTTAGCCGCCCCCAACCCTACCAGCTCCTGATCCAGGTCTATCCGCTCGCGACGTTTGGCCGCCATGACCTGAGCGACGGAGACTGACTCCACAAAGCCGATAATGGCGATTAACACTGCTGACCCTAATAGCCCCCGCAGCTGTTCAACGGTAAAAGCAGGTAGCTGCAAGTCTGGCAAACCTGCAGGCACTTCTCCCAACAGCTGTACGCCACGCTCATCAAGGCGAAACAGGAAAGCGAACAGGGCTGCCAGCACGGCAACCAGCACTGGACCCGCGCGCGACAGCGTGCCGGCTAAAGATTCAGAAACGCCACGCTTCAACAGCTGCGTCGCAAGCCCACGCTTACACCACAGGATGCCTGTAATGGAGGCAAGACCAAGGGCCAGAGTGATCAGATTGGTTTCGGGCACGGCGAACACCAGCGCTGGCACCAGTTCCAACACGGATTGCCCCGCCGCCTCAACACCCAGCAGATGACGCAGCTGACTGATGGCAATGATAACTGCCGATGCCGTGATAAAAGCGCTAATCACGGGATGGGAGATAAAGTTTGCCATGAAGCCGAGACGCAACAAACCGAGCACCAGCAGGAAAGCACCGGACAGAAAGGTCAGTGCAAATGCCGCCGAGGTATATTGACTGACGCCGCTCAACTCCAGCTTGGCCAGCGCCGCTGCGGTCATCAAAGACACCACCGCGACCGGCGCAACGGAAAGGGTATTACTGCTGCCGAACACACAGTAAACCGTCAGGCCAAACAGGCTCGCATACAGACCGGTTTCAGCCGGCATACCGGCCACCAGGGCATAAGCCAGGGCTTGAGGAATCAACATGATGGCAACGATAACCGCAGCCACCAGGTCATCGGCCAGCTTGACCTGATTGTATCGGGGCAGCCAGCCCAGAATGGGAATGAAACGAATAAGAGCGCCGATTTGCTTCAACTAGTCAATCGCTCCCGCAGAAGCGGCCGAGTCGCAATATTGAAAGCAAACAAGTCTATCCCTATCCCTGGGCCAGCAAGTTGCGCAAATCAATAATTGCGGCATTGGCACGCGACACATAGTTGGCCATGGTGAGTGAATGATTGGCAAAAATACCAAAGCCGGAACCATTGAGAATGACCGGGAAAAACACAGTGCGCTGGCTGGCCTCTAATTCCCTGATGATCTGCCGCAGGCTGGCCATTGCGTTCTTGTCTACCAGCACCTCTTCGAAGTCCACTTCGATCGCACGCAGAAAATGCATCAGCGCCCAGGTCGAGCCTCTGGCCTCGTAAAACACATCATCAATTTCTAACCAGGGCGTTCGCACTTCCACCTCGGCACTGGTGGGCGTGGACTGCACTGCCGCAGACTCTCCCGCAATGTCAGTGTTAATTCGGGCCTGCCCCACACTGGCGCTGAGCCGCTGCGACAAGCTACCCAATCGCGACTCGACATTGAGCAACCATGACGCCAGGTTATCGGCGCGAGCAAAGAACTGTGCATCCACATTCGCAGGGTCGGAAATTCGCAGCAAATAGGAATCCACCCGCTCGATTGCCTCGCGATACTCAGACTCGGTGGGCGGAAACAACCAGCTATCACTATTGAAGTTAAAATTGGGCTCAGCAATGATCAGGTCTGGGTCTTCAGTGGACTGGGATTGCGAGCGACTGAAATCCTCCCGAAAAGACCGCGACAAATCCCTGACCTGAACCAGAGCGCCATATTCCCAGTTCGGGATATTATCCAGGTATAACCCAGGAGGCATGACATCATTGGTGAGGTATCCCCCCGGCTTGTCCAGCAAGGTTTCCGCCACTCTAATCAAGGCCGAAGTAGTGAATGCGCCAGGGACGGAGTCTAGCCCTGAACCGGCAATCTTCTCCTGTGCGTTTAACCTGACATCGAATTGCGCTGGCTCATTGCTCCAATACATCCCGACCAGCAGAATCAGGATAATCAAGAACCCCATGCCAGTGAGGATTCCGCGGCGCCATCCCGCACTATTCTCACCCGGTGTGAGCAATGCTATGAAGTTGGTCCAACCCTGCTTTAACTTGTCGAACATACTCAGTTACTCGCTGCAAAGGGCAAATGGTTGATGAACTCAATATGGTGCCGCATCAGTCCTCGGCTTCTGGCAAACGTAAGCGCACACCACTGCGACTGGCTAACTCGATATTGCCACGCAAGCGATAGCCGGATACCGCCTCACGCATAACACTGAATATCCAACGGGCCAGGTCATCACTAGGCGCGGTAATGAGAAAAAATGCTTCGTTTTCTCGAGCCTGCTCTGCAATGGCAGCAATCTCTTGCTGGATCGCCTCAGAGCGCTTTGCCAGCTCACCAGCATTTAACTCAAAGAACAGATCGCCGGAGTCTTTCTCGGCCTGCAGTAGGTCGCCAGCCTCGACGATGGCAGGATGGGCCGGATTGACATAGCGCGCCCTGCCCAACAGAGTCTCCGCTTCCTCAAACAAGCCCTGGCGACTGGCGTCCTGCGCCAATTCGACATAGCGCAGCACGATATCCTCGAGGCCTTCGAGAGCAATTACATTATCGGGATCGAATGAGAGTACCCGCTGGAAACGGTCGTGGGCGTTGTCATTCATCGGCGTCAGCAGGCGATCCGCGTCCAATGCCTGTAAAGCTGCAAACAGCAAATCGGCAATCATACGCGGGCTGCCGTTAGCACCCGCGCCACGAATCACCTCGGCCTCAGACAGAGTCCGGATCTGGATGGCCTGCTCTGTCTCCGCGGCAGTTTCTGACTCAGGCGTTTCCGTCGCACAGGCTACCAGCAAGACGCCGCAACCCACCACCGTGAGCAAACGCAAAGACAGTCTGGGAATACCGTCTGATTTCATGTTGTCGCTGATACTCAGTTAATGAGCTCCGCAAAAGAGAGATAGCGAAGTTTATCACCTTCTGCAACCGCAGTATGGGGCGGAATGATGGCAAGACCATCTGCAACACTGAGGGAAGCCCCAACTCCCGAACTCTGGTTGTCGAGAGGTTTCAGGCTCAAACCGTCCTCTGCATTTCGGCCCAACGTCACCCGGATGTATTCCTGGCGCTCGCCGCATCGCGCTCGGTCGAAACCAGCGGGCACATCAATCCAATCCGAAAAAGGCCGGTCACAGGCCTGCATAGACAATAGAGCCGGGCGCACCAGCAGCACGAAGGTGACAAACGCCGAAACCGGATTTCCCGGCAAGCCAAAAAACTGTTTACCGCATACCTTGCCACTGGCAAAGGGTTTGCCCGGCTTGATGGCGAGCTTCCACATATCCAGACCGCCCAGGGATTCCACCGCTGGTTTGACGTGGTCTTCTTCGCCGACGGAAACCCCGCCTGTGCTGATGATGACATCTACCTGTTCGGCGGCGGTTTTTAACACACTTTGGGTGGTATTAAATTCATCACCAACCACACCCATTTCTATGACTTCCGCACCAAGATTCCTGAGCAATGCCGCGATAGTGTAGTTATTGGAATTATAGATTTGGCCTGGCTTTAATTCAGTGCCAGGTGGCACTAATTCATCACCAGTAACCAGTAAAGCCACCCTTAGCGCCCTTCTTACCGTTACCCGGGTGAGACCCACGGAGGCCAACACACCAATATCCTGGGGACGCAAGCGGCGCCCTTCACCAAATAGCTTCGCACCAGCAACAATATCTTCACCCGCAGCGCGCACATTCTCGCCCGGAACCACTGCCTGCAGGATGCTTATAGCCTCATCTTCAGCGCGGGTGTTTTCCTGCATCACTACGGCATCCGCGCCCGGCGGCAGCGGTGCCCCGGTGAAGATGCGGGCCGCGGTGCCGGCCTGGAGTGGCTCACCTACCTGACCAGCAGCAATGCGCTGACTGACTTGCACCAAACCTCGTGCACCCTGACTATCTGCGGCCCTTAGTGCATAGCCATCCATCGCGCTGTTGGCATGTGGCGGCACGTTTATCGGCGCAGCCACATCGCTACCAACGATTCTCCCCAACGCCTGCTCCAGTGGAACCGCCTCGACTTCCAGCATCTGCGGCAGGGACTGCAGCAGCGGCGGAATTGCTGCTTCGATGGGTGTCAGTGGCTTGCCAGGATGGCTCGGGGGCATCTTGTCACTCTTCTTTTTCGCTAGTTTTTGCGCTGAGGAAATTCAAGGTTGGTGACTGACAGTTGCCGCCTCAAGCCGCACTGGTCTCAGCGGAGTCACCGTCGTCCTGGGTCTGTTTAACATAGCCACCCCTGTCGCCGTAAAGGAGTTTCACAACATCCTGCAGATGGCCGCGCCAAGATTTTTGCTTAATACCAAAAGTGTCAAATATCTTCTTACTGGACATTGTAGAATTACGAATCTCTTGCGCCCGCGCCTCGCGCTCGATAAAGCGCGTGGTGTCCAGCAGCTGGTAGATTTCCTCATCGTAGTTAGCCGCATACTTCAGGGTTAATTCCGCAAACTCGGCCTCTTCCTTGGTCTCCAGTCCGCTGTAGTTATAGGTACCCCAGACGTTGGCTTCACAATCTACCTGCCGGGCAACTGCGAGAATTGCGGCAGCCATGTCGCCGGTATGGGTCGGACTAAAGCGCCGCTTGGTGACCTGCACTTCACCTCGATTCTTGATCGCGGTTCGAATCCAGGACTTGATCAGTCCCCGCTTCCACTTACCGAAGAGCCATCCCGGTCGCAGGATGATATGGGCATTATGCTGCCGCACGGCCTGCTCTCCCGCCAGCGAGGAAAGCCCGTAAACTCCCCGCGGATTGGTGTCATCACTTTCGTTGTAAGCGAGGCGCTTGCCGCCATCAAAGACATAGGGAGTGGACAGGTGCAGCATTGGCACATTCAGGTGATTGCAGATTTCGGCCAGGGTACCAGGCAGCTCCGCATTCACCTTGTGACAGCGGTCCACCGCGGATTCTGCGCGCTTTAGTGCGCTATGGTTACCTGATATGAAATCGGTGAGGTTGATCAGTTGGGTGGGGGCGTAATCCGTCACCATCTTGGCAATAGCCACACCATTATCCGGATCAAAGTGCTTATCCGGGGGCGCCATGAAACGAATCTTGCGGCGCCGCAAAATTTCGATGAGATCTTTGCCGGTAGGACTATTAGCCCCGGCGATGAACAACCGCATCTGGAGAATCCATCTTCAAATCAGTAAGTTAGCTAGTTCGAACACCCTAACTTCAGGCAAAGCCCGGCACAAGTCAAGTGCCCGACCCCTCGGTACGGGGAATCCGCTGTCGAAAGCTGACTCGGACTATAAAAACAGGATTGGGTAACAGGCTGCCGGCGCTCGCCCACCGCTTACGGTGAGCAAGCTGGCTACAAGTCTCTAGAAAGGAATATCGTCATCGAAGTTATCGAAATTCTGCGGGGCGGCTGGCGCGGCCTGCTGCTGATTGGATTGTGGCGCCGGCGCTGAAGCCTGCTGTCCACCAAAATCTTGCGAAGCGCCACCACGAGAATCCAGCATCTGCATTTCATTAGCCACAATCTCGGTCGTGTAGCGCTTCACGCCGTCCTGTTCCCAGGAACGTGTCTGCAGCCGACCTTCAATGTAGAGCTTAGTGCCTTTCTTGACATACTGCTCCACAATTTCCGCGAGCCGATTGAAAAACACCACCCGATGCCACTCAGTTTTTTCCTGCTGGTCGCCAGTATTCTTGTCCTTCCAGGTCTCGCTGGTTGCCAGAGACACATTGGCCACAGCATTGCCATTTGGCATATACCTGACCTCAGGATCATTACCCAGATTACCGACGAGAATTACTTTATTTACACCGCGACTTGCCACACTTTTCTCCCTAGCTGCCCTAGCTGACTTTTATTTCGGAAACCCTGCAAGTCTATACCATCGATCTGATTAAGTGGAATTTTCCGCTTAAAATCTCCAGAGATTCTGAGTGGACCGCGGGCACGATATGCACCTCCCTGTCCCGGTTAAACACTATTGGGTGTCAAGAGAAGCTGCGCGCCGTGGAGCAAACACTCCGGACACGCCGCAAACCCGTCCCAGGAGGCTAGAGTGCAGCATCCATGCCGCACACGGTCCTGAATATTTCCCCCACAGCACTTGCACTCAACTTTCCTGCGAAGTTTGGCAAAGACAATTATTCGATTGCAGAGCATTTGCAACTACGCACCTCATCCCTCTTCTACCGAGATGGGTTCTAATCTCAGTTAAGGACACCAAATATTTCATTTCAGACCTTGCAGGGAGACGCCGCTTTGCTAGCTTTCTCCACAGATAAAAATCCATCTCGACTTTACTCTCGTAATTAAAGGGTCCGATAATGGTTAGTTTGGCTCAGTGCGTGAGATTTTCATGGATAAGATCGTAGTACGGGGTGCCCGCACCCACAATCTGAAGAATATCAATCTCACGATTCCCCGCGACAAGCTGGTCGTGATCACCGGCCTGTCCGGTTCCGGCAAGTCCTCCCTGGCTTTCGATACCCTTTATGCCGAGGGTCAGCGCCGTTATGTCGAGTCGCTCTCAACCTATGCACGGCAGTTTCTGTCGATGATGGAGAAGCCGGATATCGATCATATCGAGGGCCTATCCCCGGCGATCTCGATCGAACAAAAATCCACCTCCCACAATCCCCGCTCCACTGTTGGCACAATCACCGAGATATACGACTACCTGCGACTGCTGTTTGCCCGGGTAGGTGAACCCTTCTGCCCGGAGCACAACACCAAGCTGGAAGCGCAGACTGTCAGCCAGATGGTCGACCAGGTGATGGCCCTGCCAGTGGACTCCAGGGTAATGGTACTAGCGCCAATTGTGCGTGAGCGTAAGGGTGAACATGTCCACGTTTTTAATGAACTGCGAACCAGCGGCTTTATTAGGGCACGGGTGGATGGCCTGGTTTGCGAAATCGACTACCCGCCAGAGCTGGAAAAAAACAAGAAACACTCCATCGATGTGGTCGTCGACCGCATCAAGATAAAGCCGGGACTGGAACAGCGCCTGGCGGAAAGCTTTGAGACCGCGATCCAGCTCGCCGATGGACTTGCCATGGTGGCGCATATGGACAAGGAGGGTGAGGAAGACATGGTGTTTTCTTCCCTGTTCGCCTGCCCCAAGTGCGGGCACAGCATCTCCGAATTGGAGCCACGGCTGTTCTCATTCAATAATCCGGCCGGCGCCTGCTCGACCTGCGATGGCCTCGGCCTGAAGCAATTCTTCGATGAACAGCGCGTCATCACCGATGAGACCCTGGCGCTGCCTGAGGGCGCGATCCGCGGATGGGACCGGCGCAATATCTTTTATTTCCAAATGCTCACCTCGGTAGCCGACCATTACGGCTTTGCTATCGAAACCCCGTTTAACAAGCTGCCGAAGAAATATCAGCAGGTCATCCTCTACGGCAGCGGCAAAGAAGTCATCGAGTTCTGTTACGTCAATGACCGCGGCAATACCTATACCCGCAGCTGGCCCTTCGAAGGCATCCTGCCTAACATGGAGCGGCGCTTTCGCGAGACGGAATCCTCCATGGTGCGCGAGGAGCTGGCTAAGTACATGAGTTCGCAACCCTGCCCGGATTGTGAGGGCACGCGACTGCGAAAAGATGCGCGCTTTGTTCTGATCAAGGGCGCCAACTTACCTAGCATCACCGAGATGACGGTTTCCAATGCGTCAGAATACTTTGCGAAACTTAAATTGAAGGGCAAGCAAGCCAAGATTGCTGAGAAGATATTAAAGGAACTCCAAGACCGCCTGAAGTTCCTGGTAGACGTGGGGCTAAACTACCTGACCCTGAGCCGCAGTGCCGACACGCTGTCCGGCGGCGAGGCCCAGCGCATTCGCCTGGCCAGCCAGATCGGCGCCGGACTGGTAGGCGTCATGTACATTCTTGATGAGCCTTCCATCGGCCTGCATCAGCGCGACAACACACGGCTGCTGAAAACGCTGTTTCATCTGCGGGATCTGGGTAATACGGTTATCGTGGTGGAACACGACGAGGAAGCCATCACCAGCGCAGACCACATTATAGATATCGGCCCAGGCGCTGGTGTGCACGGTGGGAATATTGTGGCGGAAGGCTCACTGGACCAGATCAAGAAGTCACGCAACTCCCTTACCGGCAAGTATCTGTCCGGCAAGGAGGGTATTGCTGTGCCTGATGAGCGCCACCCGCGTGCTGAGGACAGACTGCTCGAACTGCATGGCGCCAGCGGTAATAACCTGCAGAATGTAAACGTCAGCATTCCCATTGGCCTTTTCACCTGCGTGACCGGTGTGTCCGGTTCCGGCAAATCGACCCTGATAAACAACACCCTGTACCCGATCACCGCCACCAAACTGAATAAGGCGACGACGCTTAACCCGGCACCCTATGAAGATCTCGACGGACTGCAGCATTTGGACAAAGTGGTAGACATTGATCAAAGCCCCATCGGTCGTACGCCCCGCTCCAACCCCGCTACTTACACCGGAATTTTCACACCGGTGCGCGAACTCTTCGCCGGCACCCAGGAAGCCCGAACTCGTGGCTACAAACCCGGGCGCTTTTCCTTCAATGTGAAGGGAGGTCGCTGCGAAGCCTGTCAGGGCGACGGTGTGGTCAAAGTTGAGATGCACTTCCTGCCAGATGTCTACGTGGCCTGCGATGTCTGTCGCGGCAAGCGCTACAACCGGGAAACTTTAGAAGTTACCTACAAAAGCAAGAACATCAACGAAGTACTGGACATGACTATCGAGGACGCGCGCGAATTTTTCGATGCGGTTCCAGCCATTGCCCGTAAACTGCAGACCCTGATGGACGTAGGGCTGTCCTATATTTGTCTGGGTCAGTCTGCAACGACTCTCTCCGGTGGCGAGGCGCAGCGGGTCAAGTTGTCGCGGGAACTCTCTAAGCGCGACACCGGCAAGACGCTGTATATCCTCGATGAACCCACCACTGGGCTCCACTTCGCAGACATCAAGCAACTGCTCGCCGTACTGCATCACCTGCGTGATCAGGGCAACACCATTGTTGTAATCGAGCATAACCTGGACGTGATCAAGACGGCGGACTGGGTGGTGGATCTCGGCCCCGAAGGCGGCAGCGGCGGCGGCAAGATCATCGCCGAAGGCACGCCGGAACAAATAGCGAAGAAGCGTGGCTCCCACACCGGGAAATTCCTGAAAAAACTTTTAACTGGCCAAGAATGAGCCTGTTCAAAAACGGAGGTGAGTCACCTGTAATGGCCGCCTTTCTGTTTAATTATTAGCCAGATTAAGGCGCATTAGGTGCCAGCGTGGGGCGCTGTTTATACAATTTTTCCCCGTAACAAAAAAACGCTTGGGAATGCCGTTACCAGTGTGACAAAATTACTACAGCGGTTGCGCAGAAGGGTCCTGTTCGGCAAATCATTGGAAAGTCTAAAAGTCAGAATTCACCTGAGCTTCTGGACCGGAAATTGCCGATAAAAACTCTCCTGCTGTAATAAAAATGCAATCACAAGGCCCTTAGAATACCGGCCTGAAAAAC
>Ga0222719_10001194_pt1 | contig 25616 bp, 12 predicted proteins | sample C33_34DmetaG_FD_165039 | JGI IMG/M metagenome (GOLD analysis project Ga0222719, IMG submission 165039) | Estuarine water microbial communities from San Francisco Bay, California, United States - C33_34D | ecosystem: Environmental > Aquatic > Marine > Unclassified | place: USA: California...
CTACCATAATGCGTACCTTAGTCAGTCAAGATGCGCGCAACACATTCTTTTTGGAGAGAACTCAAATCACCCAACCCTCCCTCTCGTAAAACAAGTGCCGGCAATCGGGCGTATCATAGTCAATAGCATGGAGCCAACCATTTGTATCTCGTCGTCGCTTGGATGCTCAGCAGCCCTGTGTGGTCTCCCAGAGGATGCAATCATTCACGTGGCCACATTCCTCGTTGCCCCGGAGCTCTTGTCTCTCTTGTCGACACATCGTGATTTGTATTCCATAGGGCTCTCCGAGACACTGTGGAAGAAGCTTCTCTTCTGGCACTATGATGTAGATGGAAATGAAGAGCACGAAAAATATGATGAACGTCGGGAATCTGAGAGATTTCAGGATGTGAAGACGTCAGCCGCGCAGGCTCACAAAGAGAAGTACCTCCGCATGGCATACATGCATTTGTTGCCTTCCGTTCGATGGAACAGAGTAACCGACACGGCTGCGTCTCCAACGGAGAGGGAAGGCCATGTGTCGTGTGTTCTGGGAAACAAACTCGTGGTTACCGGTGGTTACAGTAACGACCAGTTGGTTCATGTCAAGTATTTGAATCCGGAAAATGTCAGTGATTGGATTGGTCTACGACCGCAACAAGATTCGGACCGTCCGAGTTTCGCCTACGGTGCGTCTTTGACCGCATTGGACGATCGCCGTGCAATTCGATTTGGTGGATTTCGAAGCGGTGGCTATTCTGCTGAGACTGACGAACTGGCGTTGCTTACCGTGGAAGAGGACTCATCCTATTGCCGTTGGGATGTCATTCAGCCCACGTTCAATGGTGAAGATGCAGACGTCCGGGTTAGGAGAATCGGTTTTCCACGTGCCTATCACTCGGCGACTTTGGTAAGAGACCGATATTTAGTAATTATTGGAGGTATGACGTCTATGGGCTCGGTGTTGAATCCTGTCGTCCTTGATACGGTGTCGTGGACCTGGAGTCTCCTGAGCATACACATGAATGTGTCTGGTGATGTTGAAGCTGCACCCTCGGGACGTCATGGTCATTCCGCAATAATGGACAAACGGCGAAACAGGCTTGTTGTGTTTGGAGGAGGCAGCGGTAGCGATTTGTTGAGATCGGGTCTTGATCGTAGTGATGTGTGGGAGTTGAAAGCGACTAATCCCATTGCGGGTGAAACCAGCGACTTCATCTTTGACCAAACCGTGTGGGAGTGGAATAGACTTCACGAAGATCAAAATGACTATGGTGTTATTGAAGATGTTGATTCAAGCGGAGACTCGACAGAGATGGATACAGATACTACCTCTCAACCGATACCTAATGAAAGGAGGAGCATCAACAATAAGTTATCTCCCACCGAAACCCTGTGTCTTGGGCGATGTCACAGTGGACACCACGTTTCCCCAGACACTGTCATGTTTGTTTTCGGGTCTGGTCGCCCATCCACCAATGGTATATTAGCCTATGATCTCGCCCGCGAGTCTTTCTTTCGCCCAAGATGTCAAGGTCCACTACCAATCCCTCGATTTACCTGCGCATCTTCGTTTCTTCCGGACTACGGCTGCATATTTTTTCACAGTGGCTACTCCACTCAACATGGGATGCCGGTAGAGGACTCCCAAATCCTAGACCTCTCTCCGGCGATTCGACAAAACAGGAGGATCTCGAGTTTCGGTCTTGACCCGCACGCTGTCTCCAATGATCCAATCTTTGGGGAAGAGGTTGTACAAATGAACTTACGAATAAGAGACCGGGAGAATCGTCGCCGTGGAATGATGTATGGCCACGAGCACATCCTACGTTTGATGTTGGCAATGCAGCATTCTGACGAAGGCGGCGACAGTAACGAGGAGGAAATGAGGGAATAATATTTTTTTGCAGGTTTGCAAAAGATTTCTTGACGGATTTTACTGAGATTGGCGGGAGCAATAAACATGTAACATGAACAAACTAATATGATAATCTCTCCGTTTGATAGAGAAAGCGGGACACGCCGCGACTGTTCTCTCTACTCTCTCTAGGGTGCTTTCGGTCCCTGGTACCCTCCTGGCGCAGCTGCTGCCCCGGTGGCTTTGCTAACGTCGGTATATTCTTTGAGGAAGAAACGCCGACTGATCAAATCATAAGGTCTGCGGGCTGGGGGGTCCGTTCCACTAATAAAACCCACCAGATTCAACGTGTTGAAAAGCCAGACGCTTCCGGCCCGACCCGCAGAGCCACTGTCGTCCCAAACCTTCTGTAAAAATGTGCTTTCTTTGCACCATGATCGCGGAACACATCGCATTGACTTCACGCTGGGTTGCTTATCGCTCTTTGATCCAATAAACCCAAGGGCCACAAACTCGTCACCTGGCGGGACTGGTTCCCAAGCGTAAAAGGGGTTGTTACCATGTGTCAAGCTCCAAGCTAGACGAAAACGAGCGGGATGGGGTAAAAACCGATCAAGCACGTGTGGAAGCCAGCTACTACCGCCTACCCAGCTACCTGAAGTGTCAGTGATTTCAATGCAGAGTCGGTCAGTGCTGTCTCGATTGGGATTGTCGAAGTTCTTGCCACTGAAGTGGCCGAGGCAAACAGAGGCCTTATTCTGCTTCAATCCACCGCTTGCAATGTTCGGTTCCCATATTCCGATTCTGTCTCTGCTCATACTTCCTTGGCTGTTCCAAACAAGCGTGAAGCGAGACACCTTCTTCACTTTGACCTTGATAGAAGCCAGGACCGGCTCTGGGATGCGCACTGTCTGCTTTTCTCGGTCGTCGGATGGCATGGGTGGCAACGGCATGCCTCCGTTGAATGCAGAAGTCGCCTTGAATTCTTCGTCCTCTTCGAAGCCAACCGCCGCTTTGAACTCGTCGAGGTTGATGAATCCATCTTTGTCTTTGTCGACTTCTTTCATGAATCCAGCCAAGATGGCCGGATCTAGTTTTAGACCAAGCCACTCCATTCCACGTTTGATATCATCTGAGCTCAACAAACCGTCGCGATCTCGATCAATCGCCGCGAAGGCGTCACGAGGATACATCCCGCGTGACTTTAGAAGAGCAGTGATCCTCCCTGCGGCAATCTTGTAGTTCAGTAAGTGGTGTTCATCGGCTGTTATGAAAACCTTAGACAAGGCAGTTTGAGCCGGATCAATTTGCTTACGGCGTCTGTTACTTCTTACTTCGACGAAGTAGTTGTACCGACGTTCCAGATCGTTGTTCTGGAGCGACCGCAAAAGCAACGTCAGCTCTCTGGGCTGATAATTGACTTGACTGTCGATAAAACGGAAGCACGCTTGGGCGGTTTGGTCCTGGAAACTCTGCGCCGGAGCGTAGCCATGCGTCATATCAAGCATCGTCTTCTCCGTTCGAATGGCTGCGATGGTATCCTTGCCCGGGATTAGAGGCAACGATGATTGTTGGTGAATGACTGCGCGCATGCATTCTGCCTCAAAGAGAGACAGCGCGACGTAATATCGACCAGCCTGGACTCGGTAAAAAGTCCTTTGCGTCAAATAGTGCTTCAATTCATCGAAGGTTATCACTCTACTGTTCAGATCTGGCAGTTGAGCAAAAAATCTATCGCCGTCTTCCCCGTCTACATCCACGTCAACAGCACGCAGTACTTCTTTTAACTCCGTAACTGATATACTGCCACTTCCGTCCCCATTCGCACCCAGGAACGCCCGACGCAAGCTCTGCTCCTGCTCGACTGTGAACGCTTTTCCAACGGCGGCGATCTCCCTGATCGAATTTACGGAGGGTACAAACTCCATCGTAACGATCACATTCTTTAATCGACGGTGAGTCTTCGATCTCCATTGCTTTTCGTAGTAATTCTTGGATACCAATAGGTAATCGGGGAATTCCAAACTGATTGGTTTGGAGAAAACGTAGTTCTTCACGGAAAACTCTGAAGCAGGGTAGAAATATTTCTGCCAAGACTTAACCTTCTGCTCGCCTGCCTCTTTTGCCGCTTGCTTCTTCGAGTCATAGTGGACATCATCCCCTTTGATCGTCCTTGAAAGGGACTCAACCTGCCACGGATCGGCGGTCTCGCCGTCTCGAGAGTACTTCTTTTTCTTTGCGCTCTCATGTACCACTTCCTCTTCTTCCTCCTCCTCTTCTTCTTCCTCTTCCTCCTCCTCTTCCTCTTCCTGTTCTTTCAATACCTCCTCCTCTGCGACTTGCTCTTTCTGCATGTTCACATCTTGGTCTTCTTCAGCAGCCTCCTCGACAGACGGCTCGCCAAATTTCTTCTTCGCCAGCCCCTCCGAGTTGACAAGTACCATGAGAATCTTTTCTACCACAGCTTTGTCGTAATCGTTCTTGATGAACTCTTGCCTTCGCATAATGCTGTTCCGCAGAGTATCCGAAAGAGGCACGGGGACCGGGATGTTATTATGCACCGTGTAATCTAACCGCTCTGTCATGATGTCAATGGACTTTTGAATAATTTCAATTCCAACTAGCTTCGTTGTGGTGCTCTTGCCCATTGTTCCAGATTGTACGACAGAAAGAATGGCCTCCAGATCTTCCTCAAAGACGCTTGCTTTCAGGTCTAGATCGAGGTCCCCCTCAATGCTGTCTTTACTGGCACTCTTAGACGCGCTCGCCTTTGCAACCATTCGATTGAATTCTTTGGCCCTCGCCGAGAAAGCAACTTGGGTTAGCTCTCGATAGTGGCCTTGTAGCAAGTGATACGCTCTTTTTCTTGACACATTGTCGATACTCTGTTGACACAGCATTCTAAACTGCATATTTTCACTCTTCATACCGTTGACAGTAAGCCATGCCGCCACATCGATGAGAAGCTGTTTCAAGGTTCCTTGGTACGGCCGGAATGGCGAGGCCCCCAAAGTGGGGCCAGTGGCGAGCGAAAGGAGATCTCCCCCGGACGTCTGGGCCGGTACAGGGGCGAACGGGTCACTTCCCCCACCCGGAATCGGTGATGAGAGGAGGTCTCCGCCGAATCCTGGTTGCGCAAGAGGAGAGCCTGCGTGTAAAGGTGATGCCGGAAGACGCCTCTCAATCCTGTCTTTCTGTGCAAGAATCAACTTCAATACCTCCGGGATGATGAAAAGCTCGATTGTCTGTCCTTTACCAATACCCCTCATTCGGAAAGCTCCTTGTGCGTAATCTCTAAACGTCATATCCTTCCCGAGAGTAAGCACAGCTTTCGCGTCGATGCACTGGTGAATATCCATACCGGTGGTGTGAATTTGATCGTAAAAGGAAAAGCGGCGATCCGGGGGAATACCAGATTGCTGCAGGCGTACCACATTCATTCCGTGCCGCATCAAAATCATCTTACGGTCTTTATTGTCAAGAAAGACAACACCATCGAACTGCGATGACAGACCGTGTGTTAGCAAATACTTGGCGACGTCGTAGTTGCTCATTCCAGTGACAAGGGCACCACAGTCAAGAAGCACATGAAATGGTGGGTTGGCAGTTGCAATTGAATCCAGGAGTTTTGTTACCGACCAGTCCGCGTCAAGGAATCTACTTGAGCATATAGACTCTGACGTCAGGTAGTGGATAATCTGTCCGTCGACTCCTTCGTCATACTGGCACTGACCCATTTCTTCCGGTAGGAGATCACTTGGAGTACCACTAAACCCGACTCGCCTTCCAAACAACATTTCTCCGCCCAAGTCTTGACCCGAAGCACTGACTTTCTCATGGTGATGCTCCATCGTCAACGGGAACACGAACGACTCCAGATAGTACTGAATCACCTGTGGGATATTTCGCAACAGATTGTAAGTGACACTCATGTGCTGGTCGTCCTTTAAATCCAGAAGGTGAAGAGGCCATATGTCATCGCTACCACGGCCGCCGATTCTGCCCATCGGAGCACGGAAAAATTCGCCTTCCAGATCTTCGTCTTCTTCGCCTTCTCGTGGTCCTCTCACTTTTCCGCCGGCTTCTTCAACCCAGGCCTTGTACTTCAAAGAAGCTGGTCGCTTGTGGTATGGGCCAAATTCAGAATCGAGCTGCTCACGGAGAGTCAAAAGAACGTTTTCGAAATCAGTCATCCGTAGTCCTTCGTATCGGTAAGCTGTGATTGTCAGCCCGATGACAACGTCTGGGTGCGAAAATTGACTGGCTCGACTGGGGATGTCTTTTCCCACGAAAGGCACTGCAGCCAGCCGCCTAACCAACGAAATGTTTGGATCCATCTCCAGCGCTTGTTTTAAGTCGACTTTTGACAATAGTCCAAAACTCACGCGGTTGATCTTCGTGAGTACATGAGGGACAAAATTCCGAAGCAGGTCATGACTTAGATTGATCATCTTCATGTATTCATCATCCAGAGCAACGTGAACAGCAGATGCGGCCTGCTTATCTTTTAAAGGCCCGTTCACCATGTACGATATCAAGTGCTTATCTTCAACTGTAGGCAGGCGCTTGGTTCGTAGGTACAGTAATTGCCACCTTGCCATCAAAGGTTTCAAATGCTTGTGGTAGAATGGACGGCTGAGAAGAACAAGATGGGGCGTGTGTTGGAACTGTTTTTCCGTTATGCCCTGTTGAATGATGGCCTTGATGTTATCGAGAATCGTCAGGGCTTCTCGGCTGTCCTTGTACTCAACGGACATTTTCCCGGTTGAGGCGTAAAAAATCGCATCGAGTAAATGCCAAAAGATATTCCAACGCAAACCGATACCCAGCTTCGACCTCGAGTAGTCGATCGGGTCTTTCATACCAATGGGCCAATTAAGTTCCGATTTCAGGGGATGGAGCAAGAGATCAACTTCGTCGAGGAGCAGGACGCCAGTGTTGAAAAGCTTTAGAATTTCCGTACAATAATAAACCTCCTGTGGCTGTACGTCTGTCTCCACAATTTCAATTTGATTGCGGAAGCGCTGAGCGATGGAAGACAGAGAGAACGAGCTGAAGAACCCATCTTGGGCTTTCCTGCGAGCAGTTCCGAACTTCTTTTCCTCCAGGACTTTCATCATTTCCACAAACTTGAGCATAAATGATTTCACGCTGGTAGGTGTCGCACAAATGACAGCCTTACTGTCTCGCGCCTTACAAAGTTTCAAGTAGAGGTCCCTAGTGATCTGGGTACCACGGCTGAATGAGAAAGTGAAAATTGGTTTACGGACAACGGCGGCGAACTTTTCTCTCATCACGCCTCTCGAGAATTCAAGGAGAGCGTGCGGAACAACCTGGGTGACGAGTGACTTTCCGTCGGCGAGCATCAGGGCCAAAAGTGGAGTGACCACCGTTGTCTTCCCTGCACCCATAATCATTTGGTTCACCATCGATCCGTTAGATTTAAGTGTCTTCGTCAGCTTATTCACAAGAAGAACCTGGCTCTTTCGCAACATGAGTGAGTAGGTGAACTCGAAGACAAGGTACCTTGGATCGAATTGAATGTAAATGCCATCGGGAGTCGTGGTCATGAAATATCTCTCGTTGGCGACATCCGAGGCCACTTTAGACGCCTGCAGCTTGATCTCTTGGCATATTCTAGCCTGAGCATCTGGCTTATTGTTTCCGTCGACTCTCCTGAGAAGCATAATCAACTTCGAGAGACTAAAAAATGGTGAGATTTAAGTGACGACGAATTAGGGAGAGAGAACTGTGTGTTTCGTACCTGGAAAGAGCCCGATGAGTCTGGGAGATACGGATAGAAGTAAGCATGGCCACGACGGTAAGACTTGTTATAGTCTTGTAAGCGATCCCCGACATGTAAGGATTCAGAGATCTAATATCGTGCTCGGAAGTTGTCGACAAAATGGAGGCGACTAGAAGTTCAAACCAAGCCGCGGGTTCTCGTTCTCCCACCTGACCGAGACGAAACCTGAGAAAATTCAGCTCGCCAATAGGACCATTAGCATTCGGTGTATCGCTGCGTTCGTCACTTGTTGCGATTGCTAAGGCTCGCTTCATCAGATTCCACAAGGACTTACGGTCGAATTCCATCGCCTGGTAGAGAGACTTGATGAGTTTGCTGAGCTGAGCAGTAGCCTTGCTCAAAGCCCCAGGTGAGGTATGAAGGGCATCGATTTCTGCTGGGGTGAAGCCAATCAGATAGGGTGTGGTCTCAGTATTTGCCTTCTGAGCGTATTTAAAAACATCGTCTGTCACCCGCCGAATAGTGGCCTGGGAGCAGTGAGTCTGTGAGGCTCTGATAGGCGACACGTCGAACGGAAGAGCCGTCGAAACAGGCGGTTGTCCAACCTGAGTTCTCGCCAGGTAACAAATGTAGGAATCTAATTTGATCGGGGCAAGTGGTTGCGACGCAAATGCCTGCAATTGCTTCATAGGAATGTTGACTGCAGCACAATTCTGGACGTCGAGATTGAAGTTCGACTGGGAGTAATCCGAGATACGCGGGACGACCCACAGCCGATGCGATGCGTACGATTCGGGTCGACTTAGAATCATAGTTGAGCGAGGAAGAGATTCTTGGTAAACATTGGTGTTCTTGATCATGGCTCGAACCCCTTCCTGACCTAGGAAACTGTGAAGTTGCTCCATGAGGCGACTAACCGAATCTTTCCCCTGGAACATACCCTTAATCTTGCTCATACCACTATCTATCTGAAAGCGAGGGATGTTCGGGTGCCCAGCAACAGGAGGATTCTCCGCGAGAATTCGCAGCGTAGACATCTCGGCCGAAAGAGTTTTGAAATCCGACGGGGGGATTAAACGGAACAACATGCGGCCCCAATTATGTGGTCTATCCGACGGATGAACTTTGAATTTGACCGTGCCTGTGAGTAAGTCATACAGAAGAGGAAATCCATAACGCGACGATGCGACCTCAATACCCGATGACACTGCCGTGTTAACGAATTCAAGTGCCTTAATACCTCCGTAGGCGACTTCGTCCTGTTTGATGATAAAGAGAACTGTTAGCGACATAAAACTCGCATCAACCAGGGCTTTCATGCACTAATAGAGAACATACCTCTTCCGGCCTGGTATAAGCAGCCCCAAAGAACTTTGCCGAAACCGACGTTTTCTTCGGGTTTTCGAGCACAGTGTAGTCGGCACCAAAATCGAAATTCTCTACCTTGGGCGGTTTCTCCTTGCCAAGTTTCACCGTGAGAGTCTTGTCTTTAGGTAAGGTCGAGAGAGTCGTCACGGCAGCTACAAATGCCTTTCGATTAAGTAGCGAAAGCGACAGGCGCCCTTGAGTTTCAGAGCTGCAGAGCTGAAGAAGCAACATCTCTTCATCGGTTGTAAGACGACATGCAGATGCAACATAGCCGTGTTTTTTCGTGTATTCCTCCATTTCGTCCGCGATGTTCCACGGGCACTTCATTTTTGATTCCGCGCCAAGTCCGACAGTGACAACTGAAAGTTTCAGGCGACAAGCATGCGCGTCGGGATGAAAGTCGTTTCCCAGAAACTCAAGCTGGTTGAAAATTTGGTGCTGCAGAGAAAAATGAAAAAGTTAGATCACCGTACCAATGTTACACACACGACAGCAAACTTCAAGGGGCTCACCTCTTCAGGACTGAGGTCTTCACTGACGCATGACTCGACCATCTTAAACACATTCTGATACGAACCAGTAATGAAGTACAGAAGCATCAGGTACAAGGAGGATGCAAGCGAGGGGGTCACAAGGAACGATCTGGAGTTATGAACGGGGTACAGGTAAGAGCGGACCTCGCCGATATTCTTGATCCAGTCTTTGTTTCTTCTGTCCAGAATAACCTGCACGGAAAGATGTGAGCCGTCAATGTGCAGGCGCCGTGGAAGCGCACAGCTTGGTATGAGGACAAAGAGGTCATTATCTGCATTTTGAAGAATAACGAAATGTGAAATTGTTCCAAGCAATCGTTCAGCGATCTCACGAGCTTCGGTGGAGGTAGCAATGTAAAGTCCATCGTAATCGTTACTGTAGAGGCGCTGGTCGACGACGCCATCAACGGATTCAACAGCTTTAGACTTGAATGACAGATTGACCCTTGGCAGCTCAATCAAATCTATAGCCGCAGGGGAGTGGGCGGTGGGCACATTTTCCTTACTCCAGAATAGAACGTTCGAAAGGTTATCGAGCCGAGACAACAACATCCCGATGCGCTTTAGTAGTGAGGAAGGCGCGGCGGATCGTACGTTCAAGAGAGTTAGAACCTGTCGATTTGGATCAACGCGTTCGACTTCGTGATCTGTACCGAGGACCGGTATCTGCTTGATCAAAGCCTCCGCAGACGAATTGCAGAAACCTGTTTTGTCGAAGTCCGAACCCTTCGAGAAAGTTATCTTCAGTCGGGTCGAGGCGACATCGTCCTGCTTTGGAGTATCTTCTATTTCGTCCTCGTCTTCGTCTTCATCGTCATCCGGCCGTGTCTTCTCATAGCCCACGATGTCGTCATTTTCGCTCTGCCAGAAAACGTACTTCTCGACCAATGCAGATGGAATCAAACCCGCTAAAAACCTCGGCGGGACGTATGTCTGAGTACCGAGTTCCGCATTCAGTGCTCGTGTGACTAGGAGCGATGCTGCTGGTGCTACCGTCGTCATTGGAATACCAGCAGAAAGTGACAGAATACCACCCACCCTATCAGGGTACGGATCTCCTCGAACTTCGTCGAGACAAGTCGATAGATCCGACGTATATTCCAGGTGACGCATATGCCGTCGACCATATTCCACCACGTTGAAGACATTAATGACCGGAGGATGCTGCCAGACAATTACCTCCTTTAGGGTATGGGTCAGAATGGAATCATCGGTCTTTTTATTCTCAAACCAACCAGTCAAAACAGCAAAAGGTTCGTCTGACATATCAGCCGGCGACATGTACAAGGTCGTACCGGGGAGAATGAGAGGTAGCTTATCCTGTAAGATGTCAGAGATCCATTTTTCTCCTCCCCGTAGATTACTAGGGAACTTCCTTGTTAAGTTAGGATCACGTGCCCCCTTCAGATCGTAGTAATTTCTCTGGTCTGGCGCCCAGGAGAGAACATCATACCTCCTGCCGACAAGTCTCCACCAGTATCGATTTGTTGTGTGCATGACTTCAGCGCAAGCAACGTCATTTGCATCCCGCAGAGCCGTTCGGCGAGTTTCTCTGAAGTCCGGATCATCAATAATATGCTGATCCAATAGGGTCATTTTGTGGTTCTGCAAAGTGAATTCACTCAGCTGCATGTTCACTTCGATGCCGACGGCCTTCGTCGTTACGTAAAGCATCCACTCCTCGTAGGTCTGACCCGGCTTCGGGATTCGATAAGACCCGTCCCTCAGTTCTTTGTCCTCTGTGTCTGGAACGAATCGTCCATAGCATGTCGGGTGTCCGATACTTTGCCAGTGACGTTCCTTTGCCTCTGCTTCAGACAACTCTCGTGTACCTGTGCTAGTAGCAATGCGGACGACAGCCTCCATAGATTGGTCGCCCTCCTTCTGACGTTCACGAAGGAACCTAAGAAGGTTGTACCGGTGCTTTTGGATCACATCGAAAATCTCAGATTGTGCAATCTGAATGGATGGGGGAGGCTGGGTTGGCTTCGCTTTGTCCTGCAGATCATCATATGCTTTGACACTGAATCGGTGATTAATGGTCAGATAAACCTGTGACGACATCAATATTGATACAGCACGATAATCGAGATCCTCGTAGTCGTAGTTCTTGAACAAATAGAGCAAGTGCGCGTGGGTGAGACACGCGATGTTCACGTCCTTGTTCCTCGATGGCTCAATCCAGTACTCTAGCGTCGGAATCGCCTGGGCATCCAGCATGCCCCTGATCTTCTTTAGCGCAGTTTCAACTTTAATATTATCCAGCGTTTCAAGGCCTCGGGGTCTTGGTTGCCCAGGTACACACTTCTGAAGAGCGTACTTCATGTAACCCTCCAATCTCACAGCCAGACGAATTGCGTACAGAATCAATGGACCGGAAGACGATTTTCTGGTGTATCTTCCAACGTCCATGTCAAGGGCGCGTTCCAAAATCTTTATCACGCAGCTCGTCAATACATCCGGAGATTTTGCTATTTCATTGTACAGTGTCCCATGAGAAGTGGCCAATAATGTTTCCAGTCTCTCAATATCAATGACCGGAACTTCTGTGATGACGTCAACAAAGTCCGTCGGTTTCCATCTTCCTGGTTCGAACAGTGCTGCATCGACAATAAGTTGCATAGTTTTGGTCTTAAGAGCCGACAACCGGCCGGGATCACCGTTTGCAAAGAAATCAAGAATCAAAGGAATTCGAATGTAGGGAGCACATAAAAATGTAATGAATCGCTCGGAATCCGAGGGGGTTAGAACGTTCCCGAAACTAGGTAGCTCTTTGTTGTCAAGGTGTAGTACGTCATCCTCCGTCATCACAGAAACTGGTTTTGCACTGTAAAAAATTAAATGGGATGTAACAACCAGTTGAGAAACGAGAGTTGCACCGGACACCATATGACAGTGGCCCTACGTACCGCTTGTTCAAAAACTTTTCTCCACAGGAGTTTACAACCATGGTCGGGTCGGCAGCAGAGATTCTTGATCTTTCAATCTTCGTCTTTCCTCCCCATAGCTTGAGGAATCCCTTGAACGCTTTTTCACTCTTCGTCGGAGCCTCCTGCTGGGCAACGCGTTCAACGAAATCTTGGTGATGACTCTGAAAGGCCTTCACGTGATACACGAGCGTGGGATCTTCCTTGTCCTTACGCTTGACTTCCCAATGTAAGGTTGCGTCCGATGGAAGCCAGGTGTGACTATCAGGAACTTCTGGCGTAGCAGCCTTACCAGAGACAGCATGCTTGAAGTGGAAGACGACGTCCCTGAAGTATTCAAACTCGGGCAAAACCTCTAAAAGCGACCCATTTCTCCCAGAAATCAAATTAGCAGAATGATTCATCATCGCCTGGTCCGTCTTCGGGTAGGGCCTTTGAAGTGCAAGCTGAATCGAAAGCTGATCAATGAGAGTCATGTCCGCTTGCATGGGAGAAAGACTCTTATCGAAATTAAAAATCGTTTGCTTCTTCGTCCCGTCTCGGTTCTTTGTGAGCTTCAACAAATACTCCAGACACTGGAAACGCAACGAACAAAGGTTGGGATCGTAAATAGGCAGATTCGAACCAAGAGTGTCAAACGCACCAGCCTCGATGCCAAATGGTTCAGTGGGACCCTCACAGAGCCCAGAGTAATGTAGAGCGAAAGTGCTGGGGTCGTCGACAGCAACAGCGCGGCAAATAGCGTCGGCTACACATGCTGCAGAAGCAAACGTAATAGAACGGATCGCAACAAGTCCACGAGACTTCTGAACACACTCCGTAGAAGCCGAGTATATTCTGCAAAGTCGCCGGATCAAGAAAAGAAGATTCAACTGAGTCTCTCGCCTCATATCAGACTTTCTCCAAAAACAGAATTCAGCTTCAGAGTTCGGAAAGGGCAGTACTGTGGTCAGTGCGTATTGGGCTGCCGACGCTGCAAATGCTGGGGCATTCTTAATAAGTCGTCGCTGCTGCAACAAAAGACTGCACGCATCTGCAATCCTCTGAAGTGAAGATGCAGCAGTCATGAAATCGACGGCGACTGGAGGGAGTTCTTCATCGGTCAACACAGGTGGGATCACAATAGGATCTGGTCTTGGGTCACCCATCAACCGTTTCACCACAGCATCGTAATCGTCGCGTCGCAATCTACCGAACAAAGGATGAGCCGCTGAACCAGCTCCAGTCTTCATAGAAACAAGCTTTCCCCTCGAAAAATCATCGTTCATCGCTGAAGCAGACAAGCCATGAGAATATTGGTCCATCGGCTTCGACGCAGCGAACGTAACTTTCTTCAGCGTCTTGTCAAGAAGATCCCAGGTATTTGACAAGGAGTTTCCAAGAGTTCCGTCTCCAACTTCATTAGGACTAAGGGTAGAAGCGTAGTTCGCAAGGTTTCTCGTCGCGAGCTTGAGAATACGTGTATCTTCCGGATCCATGGACGACGGTGGCGCCTTTTCGATCTCGGCATACGCCAAATCAAGAGCGGCGTTCATCACCAGAAGCTGGGAATACTTGGAAGGACGGCAATGCATGGCCGGAGTAGTTGTCAAGGCCAAGCGAGCCAGTGGATGATAAGACTGAGCAGACACAGGATCAGGAACTTCAAGGTATTCGGCTGGACCTTGATCCAAGTTCGATAGCAATGGACGTGAGTTCAGGGCAGGGAGTAACTTGGTGTATAGAAATTCAGCGTCATTCCGCTTGGACGGATACACCTGCATTCTGAAAAGAAGCGTCCAAAAGGTGGAATCGAGGAGGCGCTCGGGAGGGATCTCCCAGATCGTCATTGCCATTTGCTTCAGTTCTTTACCAGTCTCAGGGTCAAACGTGGAAGGGTGGTACTGCAAACCATCCTTTCCAGTATTACAAACTGTGAAACTCCATTTACCACCGCAATTCCTGACGATATAGAGACACAAGTACGTGTAGTCGGGTTGCTGCCAACCACCAGGAAGGACTAACTGTTGATTCGGCTGTACCATCTCGATCAGTGAGATGAACACATTCATAAAGTTCAGGAACAGCCCGTCAAGAACCTGTCCGGATGCTCCAGCAGAATGAGGCAACAACGAAATGAGCTTGATGCATGCTTCGCAGGCCATGTGATTGCTCCGAAGATAGGCAATCGGATTCTCTTTTCGCTGAGCGTAACGCCCCCGGCCCTCACGATGCGCCTTCTCCGTCTCTGCGCAAACGTAACTAATGAAGGCGAGACTACGAGCAAGTTGTTCGTACATGGACGGGCGATCCTTCAGCTTCTCCGGTGGGACGGGCTTTTGATGAACGTAGGCGTTGAGATTCAGCAAGGCCCAGAACGGGGGAACACGCCAGATTGGCGAAAATTTACGGTCCGGAAGCTTTCCAGTTGTCCCACTCAAGAAATCATACGGGTTGAACTGAGTAGGATCCGGGGCAGCTACCTCTACACTCTCGCCTCCTTCTGCTAACGAAATGGCAACACCACTCAATCCAAGTCCGCTCGATGAGTCCTGTGACTCGCGCATTTTCATGAACTCCTCCTTTTCTTTCCTCATCAAAGCCTTCTGACGCGCCTCTTCCTGCTCGCGCAACTTCTTAGCTTGAAGCTCTTCTGCCGTCATTTGCTTAGGTGCACCGTGACCCGTAGGATTGGTCGCCGCCTGTGCAAAGGCGGTTGCGGGAGGACCAGGAGGTGCTGACTGCTTCGCTGCGGGTGCCGGAACTGGTGCCTTTTGCGCCTGTACCGGTGGAGGCACGGGCGAAGCATTGCGGCTCGACACGGGTGTCGGACCTTGGCTACCGGCCGGAGTTGTCGTTCGGCTAGGCGATGGACTAATTCCCATGCGCGCAAAAGCTGCACTGGTCGGATCCAATGCCGTTGGACCAGCCGAAGACGACGGACTTGACGCCGGTTTAGGTGCAGCGGGAGGCTTTGGAGTCTGGGTAGGAGTAGCTGCCACTGGAGCTTTGGCTGGAATCATGCTGGGACCAGCTGTTCCAAGTGTCGCACCTAATCCCGGGCTTGGAGCTCCAGCCATTGGCGATGGAGAAGCCGAAAGAGGAGGAGGGGAGGACAATGGATTCGAAGAGCCCATGTTGTCCAATCCAGCAAAAGGATCCGCCGGTTGGAACTGAGGTTGAGGACGAACGACGGGCTGTTGAAAAGCGGTCCCCGGAGGAGGTCCTCCGCCTGGAGCCCCAGCAGTTGGAAAGGCACTAGCTGGAGGTCCCTGTGGACGTTGCTGTTGTCGCTGCTGCACAGACGACGTGAAAGTTGCTTGCTGCATCCTCTGCTGCATGGACGGCTGAGGCTGAGCAGCAAAGACACCAGGAGGAGGACCTCCAACTGCCGGGGGTGCGGCACCCACAGGAGCCGGACCTACATAGGTCGGAGGGAACCAACCTTCCTTTCCGTTAAGCGATCCCCACCACCAAGCTCCTTGTTGATTGGGTTTCGCCAAGATTGTCGCTCCGGGAGGAAAGGACAACTGCGACTGACGTACATCACCTTGAAAGGCGTGCTTGGTAATGTAAGGTACAGGGGCACCGGACATTGTGATATTGTTCACTTCGAAGCTTGCGGCTTCAGATATGCTTCTTCTGGTGCCCTAACAACGCGCACCAAGTCAGCTATTCGATATTCCAACTCCAAATGCGGGGAACTAATAGGATCGCGCGAATGAAACGGTGACGAGAAAGATCGACCCTACTCAAGTTTCACCGGTATCGAAACGATGCCTCTTTCACAAATTTCACGACAGTTTTCGCACGTAATTGACGCTTCTTCTTGACTCGTGCTTTGCCAACAAACGACTCTTTCCGCGTTTCTATGTTCCAAGTAGGCACAACGGTTGGCAGATAGTAGTATCGTGTAACAACAACGCCGTTGAGAGGTGCGGCGGTGGCAGTTTGGATTGTGGCGTGTGTGCCCAAAGATCTCGCGCCCGTTGGCTTGTGGAGGTTGTGGTACTCATTGAGCTACTATGCTCGATTACGGACATTTTTATCCAATCCAAATTGTTCTGAGTACCGTGTTTGAAAGATCGTCGGATCGTGTTTGTTTGTCTTACAGAAGAAGGCGAGTGGGTGATGGGTGCCAGAAATAGCGACGACGTGTCTGCTCCAATCGGGGCGTTGACACGATTGGTGCGTGTACTTTCCAAGGACCCAGATTCGTTCTCCGGAATCTTATTCTTAAACAAAAATGCCCCCATTTGTGTCATTGTTAATGAGAAAATTTAGCAGTGTTAATTACGTTATCAAAACCCCATATTATCATTGGATGAGATTGTATTATTACGAGTGTCGTGGTGGGGTCATCGCGTTTTTCCTTGTGTTATCCATTGAGAATTGAGAGCGGAGTCTCTGTCGCAGTTGCAAAGCACCTGTCTCCTTCGTTGCCACCAGAGGAAACGTTCTCTGTTGAGACGAGTGAAGACCAGAAGGAGGTGAGTAAAGGGTACCAACACTTCGTAACGAGAGAGAGAGAGAGAGAGAGAGAGAGAGAGAGAGAGAGAGAGAGAAGAGTTGGGACGAAGCCATCTCCAAGAGCACAAGTGGCCTCTATTGCAAAGGCTGCTGCCTACCAGCCAAGAGTTAACAACTCTAAGACGCCCTCAAGAAGAGGTAGAGGTACAGCTTCCAGTTACAACTCCTTCACGAGAAGGGCGTCAAAGCGAACTCTCATACCGACCATCCTAACTAGCCCAGAGTTTCCACAAGAAGGAGAATCTTCGGACAGAGAAGATAGGAGGGGTATCTCCTCGTTTCGAAGATAAAACAACAAACAACTGCAAAGCTCAGCATAGTACCGACCATGGGGAATTCATTTTCGACATCTGTCCTGCAGACAACGTGCCTGAAGTCAACCAGTTCTTTACGAACACAGTTATTACTCAGTTTTGGGGTATCTGCCTTTGTTTCACTGGCGGTGGTGGTCATCTTGGCATGTACATCAGCCTATCTCGCTGGCGCAACGGTGAAGGACCGTGCTGACCAGCTGATGCGAGGACAAGTGACGGACAATCTGCTACTTTCTTCTCAACTTGTGGCGGAAAAGCTTAATGCCTACATGATGGATTTCGAGGGGACGGCACAACTCATGGCCGAAGCAATCCAAGACAGAATAGTAGGTTACCCATACGAGGGATGGGAAGACGATCGTTACGTACCCTTCTTTGATATGGACGCGAACGATACCAGAGTGTACCCTCTCAAAATGGCACCACCGCGGTTAGACTGGGATATTGACGTCAACCTGAATGCCGATGTTGCCGTAGAACATTTACAGGAACGCGAAAAGTGGTTTAAAATGTTCCCGCAAATATCCACCGCAAGCGCCATGTATTTTATGCAAGGGTCATGCGACCCCTCCCAGCAAGACGCGTCGGGAGAGAAACCTCAGGTGTATTACCCTAACTGTACATCGGCCAACAATGATGTAACGACGGGGGGAGTCGTTCAGCCCACGGCCACAAACAAGGGACTGTATGAGAAGGCCGGGGACATATCAGTATTCTTGAAAGCACTTTTTGAGGCGCAATACGAAGCAATGGTGCTTGGTGTTTATTTCGTGAACTCAGGAGCCGGATCAAACTTGCTCTATCCTGGACATTACCTCGACGGCTCTGCCCCACCCTACAAATCAATCGGCTGCGATTGGATGAATTCAACGAACCCATACACTGGAAAACCACTTGCCTCCGACGAAGAGATTGCCAGATGCCATCCTGCTGGGACACTCGTACCACTGCGAGAGTACAACGTCCTAGAACGTGCATGGTGTAGAGACTTCGCTTTGAATCCCGGCAAAGTCAGATGGTACGGACCTTTTCGAGCGAACGACAGTGGGTTGCCGATCATGACAATCGGCCGTAGTGTTTTTGATCGACTGTAAGTACTTGCGCATTCGGAACCTGCACTCGCAAGATGAGAGCTCACACCAGTCGATAATTTCTTTTGTAAAGTTCTGGTGAATTAATTGCCTGCATCGGAATAGACGTCGCAATCTCTGATCTAACAGTGCAGTTGAATGGCCATACCATGGACCAATACTCTCAGCTTGCCCTGGTGGGATTCGAAACGGGTGAGCTAGTCGGCATGCTTAACGATACTATCAGTGACGAGTCAGTTTTTCTAGACCCAGCCTTCTACCATGACCACACCCACACATTTCGGGAAGCAATCGATTTTGAAGAGAAGTGGACCAGGTCTCAGATCGACGAGGTGTACACGAATACTATCCTCACGAAGAATGATTCCATGCTGACCTCATACCCATTGCCGCTTCCACCCGAAGAATACGACCCCGAGTACCGACCAAGGTTTCTCGTGTACCATGAAGTGTCCAAGCATGTCTTTGATGTTGTCGATGAAATTGACACGTCGATAGACGGGGACGTTCGGAGAATCTGCATCTTGTCCGTGGGACTTGGCGCATTAGGTATGATTCTTGTCCTCAGTATCGTTTGGTGCGTGTCGCGAATGTTGACCCAACCACTTTTGTGGATGGAGGGCATCGCCTGGCGTATCGTCAATCATACTGATGCTCGTTCGGGGGAAGATCTCGAAGTTGCGACAGAAGACGAGGAACAAAAAGCAGCAACGCTTCGATGCGCCCCGAAAACGGAGGTAAATGAGCTAGTCGCTGAATTCCGGAAGATGATTCAGGGGTTTAGTGGTTCTGGAGCTTCACACGTGGCCGACTCGCCCCCTCATGAGATCCGAAATGATCTTACCTGGCATAGTGACTTTCAGCAACTCTATTCGCGCAAAAAGAAATCATTTCGATGTGCAACGTCAGAATCTGTCAGTTCTGGATCGACTGAAGGGGAGTCGACGAGTGGTCACCGCTCTGCCGCTGTTTATCCTGAATTGCTTCCGTCGCCTCCCACTACCATGAATTCCACTAAGATAAGCGGACCAGACGACGGCCCATTGATTGTTCCTGCGCCCGTGAAAAGAAATCGAGCGCACGTGGTGACAAGCTTCGAAGACGGGAATTTAAAAAAGTCTGGCATACAGGAAGAACCAATACGGCTCCACCGATCGCAGCTCTTCTGGTGGATCGTTGTTCTCATCGTGATACCGCTGCTATTGACGAACACTGTGATCTGTGCCATCGTGTCACACGACATCGTCACGATGATTCCCTCATGGGTCGCCAAAGCTGATGCCGCTTCTCACGATCTGGAGGAAAGTGAGCTACATATGATTTCCACGTCGAAGGCGTCTTTGCTAGCTGCACTAGTGTTTGAGGCCGTTCGTGACTTGCACCTCTTAACTAGAATCACGGGTTGGGTTTTCTTTGGTGGTGTCCCGAGATCAGGAAGTTTCTCCAAGATGGACTCGGCCGTCAATGAATGTAAAACCTTCACAGCGGACACTTGCCCGTTTTACTCTTCTTCTCGCGTCCCATGTCCTTGCGAGTGGGAAGACGTAAATAACAAGCCCTGCGGGAAATTCAACGAAGGCAACAATAGAACCTCTGCTCGCGATGCTCAGTACATGAATTTTGTCGTGCAAAGCCTCGATGCCGATCCTATTACGGGTCGTCGAATGGCATCACCTAGTTATCCATCGCTAGGGAACAATTCGAGTACGACTTACTGGTGGTCCAACGTCACAGAGATCCCAGGCTCGGCCAAAGGGGTCGAGGCATCTGGTTTCGCAACAACGTATGACCGGCTTCGTGTATCTTCGTCAGCCTCGACGGCCTTTTTCCCTGTGTACAATTATGGTACCAGTCTCGGGAGGCCAAAAGCGACAACTGGTATCTACAAAGGATTTGAAGAGGATGGACTCTTCACGGGGTTCACTGGCTGCGGTCACGAGCACGGAAAGAGCTCCTACTGGAGTTCCACCGAAGACAACTATGCGGCGATGATTGCTCCCGAGTTGTGTCCGATCGGCAAGCATGGATACGATCCCAGGTGTAGGGGCTGGTATTCAACAGGAAAATCACTCTACGAGTCAAACAGGTCCCCCGTGCACATCACGGCCCCCTACGAATTCGCTTCTGTCCCTGGGAGATTTGCAGCAAGTGCAACATCACCGATTGCTAATCCAAAATCAGGCGAGTACATTGGCCAAGTGCTGCTTGATTTCTTCCCATCCGATTTACGAAGCACGCTTGAAGGTCTGGATGTTCCCGAAGCATTCTTGATCACTCCAGAGGAAGATGCGACGGGAGGTGATACGGTGGTGGCCCCAGACCAAACCGAGAATTTGGTGTCTTCCTCGATTGTCGACCTCTTATTTCTTTACGACAGAAAGGACTCTGATTACAGAAAACGCTTCGAAACCGAGGTGCTTGCCCCAATGAAACGAGGTGAAAAAGGGGCTAAAGAATTCACGAGAACCAAGGCAGACGGAAGCGCTGAAACCCTTTTGCTGTCGTATGCTCCAGTGTACGAGAGAGTGCTTCTTCCATTGAGCCCCGATGATTTCTCTCGCGGGGTGGAAGTCTCTCAAGTTCTTTTGTACTCGGTGGGAGTCGCGAAAAACGTTGACGAAATGCATGTTCCGTTTCACGAAATCGAGGACGACGTTAACGCAGAGCTCGGAAACTTACGACTGGTGTACGTCTTGGTTACGATCATTATGTCGCTTCTATTCACCGCATTCAGTTGCATCGTAAGTACAGTGGAAACTCTCCCGAATGATTTTTTTGTCGTGATTCGGCTAACAACAATGTTCCTTTTCCACAGATTACTTTTTACGTGACTACACCTATGATTACCCTATTGCGCGCCGTGCGAAACATCAACTCTGGAGACGTCGACAATGAATTTCCACCATTGAATGGAGGTTCCAGGGAAGTACACCGTGTGTACAATACATTTGCGAAGTTGTACAAGGTTGTCCGCGTGTCGAACACAGCATTCTTTTCTGGCAATCTTAAGTGGGCCTATCACTTTGTGCAAGACGCTCTTCAATTATTCCGGAAAGTGCACGACGAAAAGGCCGTGGCAATAGCTTGCAACAATCTCGGAAATACTCTATTTGCTATGACGTACGATTCGAAGGAAGAGACCTTTATGGAGGCTTCAACAGAAGAAAGCTCACTTGTCTCTGTTGCCCTTCGGCACTACGACGAAGCTGTTGCATTTGGTCAGCGTGAATTTGATGATACACCTGTGAGTGAACTCAAGGCAGACTTTGCGCTCCAGCTCTCGGACCGATTGTTCAATCGAGGGCTCTTCTTGTTGCTGGTCGACGGTGAACCGACTGCACCCCCCGATGCACGAGAGCGTGCGTTTGAGGACATTGCAAGAGCCCGGCTATTGGACTACGACGTGAAGGATTATATGCTTGAGCATAGATTGCTGTTAAAGAACTCGGCTGATTATTTCTGCCGCCTCATTCGCCGTATCAATGGCCTCGCAGACTTTTTCGACGACACGGGCCTTCAAGAAGTATGGGACGTAAAAGAACTGATCGATGACGCAGATCAGCTATTGTTTGCGGCATGGAATGAACCAGACGCACCATTGTTCGAAGAAGTTTCCAGAAATGGCCGTTTGCAACAACTTGAGGGTGCGGCCATTTTGCTGTATCTCAAGATGGGCAACGAATTTGAAGCTGCCCGTCTGGCGATGCGAATGTTTGCGGAAGACGAGTACATTCTCGAGTCATCGTTCTCCTGCGCAGGTAGAGCGCTGCTGCAATTGATGCGAGATAATGACGCTGTAACTTTCACCAAGAAGACTGTGTCATTCACAAGGAATGACTTACGAAGAATGCTGAAATTGTGTAAGAACGTTAATCTCGATGTCGGGAAATGTCTCGTCTTCACAGTGGAGCTAAGCGGAAGGTGGGAAGGTGACGCCATACTTGACAGGATTAACGAGCAGTGCCTGCAGCTGTATGATCGTCACTGTGCTCCAGTGGACTCTATGGGACTGGTCGCATACAGCTCGAAGGAGAGCTTGACAGTCGAACTTGGAACAAAGGATGGGAACGAGGGCCGCCAAAGAACATTACTGGATATAGCCACCTCTACGACGACGGAACGCGCGAATCCCGCGTTTCCTCTAGCGTTCCAGATGGTCGTTGACTCTCAAGCCTCGTTGGATAGCGACTCGTATATTGTCCTTCTGCTTGATGGTTACGCGTGGGACAGCGACTCGTGTGCATCCATTCAACTTCAGCTGGAGCGGCTGAACCGTGAGCGTAGTACGCTGATCCACTTGTTCATTGTTGGCTTAGATATTGAGGATGAAGACGCGAGACAGCAGTGCATTGGACTGTGCAATGTAACGAAGGCGTCCCTATACGCGGACGCAACTATTGACAACATTGACAGGGTCTTCGAGTCAATTACCGCTGCGATCGCTGGACGGATGTTGTCGACAGGGTTTCTCAAGGGGATTACGATGGAACGATTTTGATAAAAGGGTTGATTTATTACAAGAGAGCGGACGTAGTGCCCTACAGTATTTATAGGTAGCCTATGAAAACTCCACTTTGCTCTCGTATGATCTCGGTGTGGAATTTTAGAAGTTACAACCTCGGATTTTGTGGATCATGCCGACTCACGAATTCGGCTGGAACTCCTTTCTTCTTTCTCCCTACGATATATTTGATGTCGTACACTCGGTCACTGTCTTCGTCTATGTACGATTCTAGGACTTTTGCAATACCCGATCCATTGTTGAGATTCGGCCCAATCCAGTCGTGATCCTCAACATACACAAGATCCCCGCGATTGAACACTTCAGTAGGCTCCTTCTTCGTCACGGACTCTATGTACTCGCCTCTCCCTAAATGCACATCTTCAGGCGTGTGCAACCCTTTATCAGCGACCCGACTGATAGTCTTCCTCTTGTACGACTTCACGTCGAGACCGGATATTGGACGCGCGGTTCCAGTTACGTTACGCCCAGACTTTTTGGAACCACTTGACAAGTCCTTTGCTTTCGAAGAAGTATTCCTTCTCTTACTAGGGCGACCAACAGCAGCGTCCACAGGCCCACGTTCAGTCTTCCTTGTCTCTACAAGATTCTCTGTTCGCGTCCTTGCGATAGAAATCGCAGACTTAGATACCGCTTCTGTCATGGAGCTCTCATGGTCCTTGTGTGAATAACAAATCCATGTATCAAATGATTTTGCCTGTAGCTCGGTGAATCCAACGCATTCAGACGACACATTGTACCAAGTACCGCATTCATCACAAGATATCCAGAAGACCGGAACTTGCTTTTCGTGGACACGACCACAGACACAGCCTGCCCAAGCATTACCGTCGTCAGGTTCTGAAGAGCACGACTTTTCAGCATGACGATGCCGAGGGGTCAGCAATCGATTCTCCACCTCACCAGAAGCGAGGTGTTTTGTCTCGCAAGATTCTCCGTCTCTTCTTTCCTGGCTTTGGTCCAATGCCAATGACTGCCCACTTTTCGGATTTGTAGATATGTTGCGCAGTCCAGGACCTTGATTGCTTCTTTCACCGACATGACTCGAAGAAGTGGACTCTGTAGGCTTGTCAAAGCGTCGGAAGGACTCAGAATCGTCACCGAAATTCTCAGTCAGGCGCAATGAACTGGCTTCCCGAGAAACCCCGATATCTACCCAATCAAGACGACTAGGATCATTGAGCATTTGATCAACTTCGTCGCAGTGAGCTCTCTCGGCGCGGAGGATCCTTTGTCGAGTCTGCTCGTGAAACTTGTATCGCGAAACCAGGAGAGTCAACACCGCACCTGCAGTTTCGAGTTCTACTTCAAGCCCTGTTTCAGTCATACCCCCTACCCGCAGGCCATTCACAGAAATAATCATATCATTCTCCCGAAGTCCGGCATCTAGATCCTTCTGCGATGAAGCAGCAACAAAGCGCTTCTCGATGAAAGTAACCCGATGATGAGGTCGACAGAAGAAAATGGCATACAACAATTGCAGTTGAAACTTACAGCAGACGAGGCAGGTGATAGGCTCTGTACCGACTCCACCAAACATGCACCACCAAATTCGTGACGTTTTACCGTAAAGCCCCATGGTAAAGATGTTGGAATATCTCTCGTGAGTTCAAGATAGTGAAATCCCTCTTTTGGTGTGTAATGGGTGCTGCTATATGCCGGTGTCTCGGTAAAAGGATCAATCTCAAAGCGTCGAGAAGGCAGTAATGCTTCATGGTGAACAAATCCACCCGTTGTACCAAGAACCACAACCACATCACCTTCCTGGTAGTCATCAGCGCCCCAAGGATTTTCAGCTGGCTCCCACAGGACTTCTACTACTTCTGTATCCGATTCATCCGAGTCATGGTCAAAATCATCACGTGAGATCCCCAAGCGGGCCTTTGGCTTTGACTGGCCACCTCCAGATGTATTTATGACTTTGTCTTTCCGCCCCATTGCACTCAAATTCTCACGACGGTGAGATGGCGGGACGTACATTGACGCCTCACTGTCGTCGTCAGGTTTTCGCAGCAATTCGGAAATAATAGGTTGCATATCTCGAACGCGACGACCACTCCGAGTCTGAAACATGGCGTCATTTGGAGACGCCGTCTTTTCCTCTGTAGATGAGTCTTCACAATTAATTTGAGAACGAGTAGCTTGACTTGTGACGTTATGGGTTGCCGACTTTTCCTTTGCTTGTTTTTCCTTTAGTAGACGTTGTTCCAGTTGACGACGGTATTCAAAACACTCCTTGGAATGTGCAATCGTATTTTTTTCCAACTCCTCTCTTGACATTGTCCGACCCCGCTGATATTCTTGCTTACATACGTTACATCCAAGCATACTACCATGTTTGAGGCGCTCCAGAATTTCGTGTCCCCTGGAAACAATATGCTGAGGATGTTTGGGGCACCATGGGTGGTGCATTGCCTTGTCGAACGTTATGCGCTCATTGCATAGGTCACAGAATGGTTCCATACCCTCCTTATTGTTCTTCTCAGTAGTGCAGTTTTCCTCTTGCGTCGCCTTGGATTCTGTTTCCTCGTCGGACGTACGTTGTAGCACTTGCGACTTTTCGCGGTCAACATCCACGACGACTGTCGTCTCCGACGATCGATTTTCCATTACCTCAGTACCTGTAGATACCGACTCCAGGGTCGGCTTGCGCCGCTTTGAAGTCGTTTGATCCAGCTTTTGATCTTTGTGTTGTTCCTTTCGGCGAAGAAAATATCCTTCCGGAAACTCTTTCTTCTCTTTAATTGCGACTCCCACTTTGTTGTGGTC
>Ga0222719_10001195_pt1 | contig 25605 bp, 42 predicted proteins | sample C33_34DmetaG_FD_165039 | JGI IMG/M metagenome (GOLD analysis project Ga0222719, IMG submission 165039) | Estuarine water microbial communities from San Francisco Bay, California, United States - C33_34D | ecosystem: Environmental > Aquatic > Marine > Unclassified | place: USA: California...
GTACATCTGTAAAAGTAGAGTGGGAAGCCAAAAAAGGCGGAATCTACGAAATAGTACAACAATTACCAATCGGTAGAAAAATAAGACAAGCATTAATATCCGAAAAGAAAAGAGCGGCATTAAAGGCATTAAAAGCAAAGTTAGGAAGGTAATATGAAAATACATAAGTCATACGAAGGACATATTTCACAACCTAAGAAAACAAGTCAGGCAGGAACCAAAGCACGTTGCAAGTTTTCATCAATGAACAAATCTAAAAAACGTAGTCACAAGTTTTATAGAGGACAAGGAAAATAATGATTAAAAATTTTAAAGACATTGTAGTTTTATTAATCACAACTGGTGTTCTAATTTTATTAGGTACTATTATTATTGGAGATTATATTGTAGCACTAGAAGAAAACAGACCAGTAGATGAAAGTGTAATAACCTTAATGAAAATGTCAGTTACAGGATTAATAGGAGTTATTGGTGGCTACATTGGTGGGAGTAAATAATGGCCGGCGTAAAAGCAAGAGGTATTATTACCCACCACCTAGCAAGATATCACGATGAAAGAGAAATTAAACCTTGTAGATGGATTGCAGATGGTAAGGGTAAAGGTATAATGGTTGCTCAATATAAAGATACTAGTGATTTAGTTGTTGATGATAAAGGTAATCCAATACCTTGGGGCAGAGCCTAACCGCCTGCGAAACAATCTCCGGATCCTTCAGCAACTGAAGTGCAACCTGTAACTGCATCACCTATTCTTCCACAACCTTTACCGTTTATAAACACTGTTGTAGATCCTGTTGTTATAGGTGCTTGGTGACTAGGACAAGGTGCACCCGGTAATAGATGACTATTGTTTACGTCATCTTGTCTTGAAATAGGAATTCCGTTAGCATAAACATCCGGACTATGTGCTTCACGAACTGGTGTAGAACAGTGAGTTACATCTTTGTCGCCTTTTCTAGTTATTGCAGGCACGTTCTTTCTCCATTAGAGTTTGTAATCTATCATTCCACTTATCCATTTCTTCATGCTGTTCTTCAGTATGAGGTGGTTCAGGAACTTCCGGAGCAAACTTAATTACATGATCAAACTGTTCTGGAACATCATCCCAGTTATGAACTGTAACTAATTTTCCATCTATCCTAAAAACAAACTCGTGCATACGAGTATTTAGCGGATTATTTTACTTGTAGATTTGACGGCGGTGTTGCTAGTCCTGTTGTACGTTCTATATACAGTTTAGCAAAGTTGTCAACTGTTTTTGTCATTACTGTGATTGCATTTTGCCCAATCTTAAGTGTGCCTTCTGGATCACCTGTAAACAAAAATTGTTGTAGTCCTAGACCTTGTTGACTGGCAACAAGTGTTAGTGGTGTTTTTAATTTAATAAAAGTATCTGTTTCTTCGAGTAGTTTGCCTACTAGTTCTTCGCCTGAAGCAAGTTTAATTGTAACTACATCATTTATTTTATATGGTTGTTCTAATAGCATTATAATGTGTGTCCTGTTCCGTTATAGCCTGTGTCATCTACGTATTTTGTAAAAGCATCGTAGCCACCAATTTTCTTTCCGTTGATTACAATTTGTGGTACAGTTCTAGCATTAGGAAACTGTTCCATTAATTCTTCTCTTGTATAGTCTGTGCCTAGTGATTTGTATGTAAAATCAAATCCTTGTGTCTCACAAAGTCTTTTTGCCTTGTCACAGAATGGACACATTGGTTTTCCGTATATTTCAATCATAGTTTAAATCCTGCAAATGTGTTTTCTTCAATGTCTTGTTTTACACCACCAACGATATAACTTTCAACTTCAGTTTCTTGTGGAGCAACTTGTAATCCTGCACTTGATAACCAATGTTGTGTCCATGGTAGTGGGTTTTGATTTAGTGGGCGATCATAAATTGTTTTTAAGCCTAAGGCTTTTAATCGCTTGTTAGCAATAAACTCTACATAAGCATGTAGTAGGTTTGCATTAAGTCCGATCATAGAACCGTCCTTAAAGAGGTAATCCGCCCAACGTTTTTCTTCCTCTACACACTCACGCCATAAGTCGTATACATCTTCTTCACACTCTTTTGCAATCTTAACAAAGTCCGGATCATCATCTCCTTTTGCCCAATGCTTAAGAATGTGTGTACTCAAGTTTAAGTGTGTTGCTTCGTCACGAGCAATTAGTGAAATAATCTTAGCAGAACCCTCCATAAGTTTAAGTTCACCAAATGCAAACGTACAAGCAAATGATACATAGAAACGTAAACCTTCAAGAATGTTTACAGTCATCATTGCTTTGTACAGTGATTTTTTAACATCGTAAATATTGCCTTTTCCGTGTTGGAAATATTGATTAGCAATTTCATTAAACTCGTCATAGTGTTTAGTTACACTAATTGCACGTTCAATAATTTTTTCGTCATCAAGAATAGTGTCAAATACTTCGCTTGGATTAGGATAAACGTTTTTAACAATGTGTGTATATGAACGTGAGTGAATAGTTTCAAAGAAATCCCAAGCAATAATACAACCTTCAAGTTCTGGATTAGAACAGTGTGGTAGGAAACTTAGGCATGGCCCACGACCTTGTACACTATCTAGTAGTGTTTGATACTTTAGGTTTGCAGTAAAAATATGTTTCTGCTCTGGACGAAACTCTGCATAGTCTCCTCTATCCTTTTGCAGTGATACTTCTTCAGGACGCCAAAAATATCCAAGCATGGTTTGATTTAGTTTATCATACTCTGGGTACTTGAATACATCATATCGTTGTGTATTCTGATCTGCTCCAAAGAACATATATTCTTTTGTAAAGTCAACCTTCTCACGATTGAATACTGTTTTGCTCATTGCTTTCTTTTGCTCTCTCTTTGTCATATAATTTTATTATATAGCACAGGCATCACAATGTTCATCGTCTTCAGATATGTGATCACCAGTTGTGCCGTTTACTCCGTTAGTGCCATTTACATGACCATTTGTTATAGTAGCATCATTTACAGTATTGTCAACCTGTGTTTCTTCCAAACCCTGTGGTTGTACATTATCTTCAGCACCTTTAAAGTCATAGGTGTTTTGATAGTATGATGTCTTCCAACCTAACTTGTATGTAGTTAGTAAATCTTTCATCATAATACTCATAGGAACTTCATTGTTTTCGAAGTGTAAAGGATTATAACTCCAGTTACCACTGATTGCTTGATCAAAGAATTTTTGCATGACAGCCACAATGTTGATGTAACCTTCGTTGCTTGGCATATCCCAAAGTAGAGTATAAAAATTCTTTAATCTGTTATACTCTGGAACAACCTGCTTAAGAGGCCCTTTCTTTGATTTCTTAACGGACAAGTATCCTCTAGGAGGTTCAATTCCATTTGTTGCGTTCGACACAACGGAACTGCTCTCCGATGGCATCTGTGCGGACAATGTTGAGTGTCGTAGTCCGTGAGTTTTGATGTTAGATCTAAGATTTTCCCAATCACAATTATATTTTTTAACTGCAACTACTTCATCAACATCTTTTTTGTACGTGTCAATAGGAAGTAATCCGTCAGCGTATTTTGTACGATGGAAGTAATCACATGGTCCTTTCTCTTTTGCAATCTGATTCGATGACTTCAATAAGAAATACTGGAATGCTTCTGTTAAATTGTGTACAAGTTTCCATGCTTCTTTATCGCCATACTTTACCTTGTTCTTTGCAAGGTAGTGTGCAAGACCAATATAACCAATACCTAATGAACGTCGAGACTTTGTGCTGATCTCAGCCGCCTTAACAGGATATCCTTGATATTCAATAATTTCCTCTAAAGCACGAACAGCAAGATCACATAAAGGTTCAAGTTCTTCTAAGTGATTGATCAAACCAACGTTGATCGCACTAAGAATACAAAGTGCAATTTCGCCATTTTCATCATCAACGTGTTGTACAGGTTTAGTTGGTAATGTAATCTCCTGACACAAATTACTCATATACACAGTATCCTTAAAGGAAGAGTGTGTATTACAGTGATCCACGTTCATAATATAGATACGTCCTGTTTCTGCTCTCTCTTTGAGTAACGAAGAAAATAGATCCATTGCTTTCAATGTTTTCTTACGGACGGAAGTTTTGCGTTCATACTTTTCATATAGTTCTGCAAACTTGTCCTGATCTGAATAAAATGCTTCATACAAATCTGGTACGTCGTGTGGCGAGAAAAGAGTTATATTTCCGTTAGCCAATAACCTTTCGTACATCAATTTATTCAACTGAATTGAATAGTCTAATTTACGTACACGGTTGTCTTCAGTACCTTTGTTATTTTTTAGCACTAGAATGTCTTCAATTTCTAAATGCCATAATGGGAAGTGTGTGGTTGCACTGCCGCCACGCACACCATTTTGTGTACAACTTCTTACGGTTGCTTCATAAACTTTTAGGAAAGGAACAACACCTGTATGTGCTACTTCTCCGCCTCTAATTTTTGAATTGAGTGCTCTGATTCTTCCTGAGTTGATTCCGATTCCTGCCCTTTGAGCAATGTAGTAACCGATTGCACTGTTAGAACTAAAAATAGAATTAAGAGTATCGTCCACATCAACAAGAACACAAGAGGCAAACTGACGAATAGGAGTACGCACTCCAGCCATGACAGGTGTTGGAATGTTGATCTTAAAAAGTGAGGTCGCGTCATAATATTTTTTCACGTAGGTTAAACGTGTCTCCTTAGGATAATCAGCGAACAATGTTGCCGCGATCATCATATACATAAACTGCGGTGTTTCATAAATTTCACCACTGCTTCTGTCTTGACACAAATACTTATCAACTACTTGACGTAGACCTGCATAGGTGAAATCCTCATTACGCTCATGCTTAATCCATGTATTCATTTTCTTTAGTTCTGTAGCAGTGTATTTTTCTTTAATGGCAGGATCATATACACCACGTTCGATATTTTTATCGATTACAGTAACTAAACTTTTATGCTCATAACGACCATAAACTTTTTTATGTAGATCATATAGCAACAAACGTGCCGCCGCATATTGATAGTTTGGATTTTCTAACGAAATCAAATCGTTAGCACTTCTAATTAATACATTCTGAATGTCTTCGGTTGTCATACCGTCAACAAACTGTAGGTCGGCGTTCATTTCAATCTGCGATGCACTTACACCTGATAGATCCTTACACGCCTCTTCTACTACAAAGTGAATCTTGTCAAGATTTAATTTCTCTTTCTTGCCGTTTCTCTTTGCGATAAAAATAGGTTTGTTCATTTTGTCTCCTGCCAAATAATCTTTTCTTTTGTGTGTTCTACTATTTACAATTACTATGAAAGATCAGTTGAATACTGGCAATGCATAGTAGACTGTAGGTTGTGTTCTTTCATTACACTTGGTTTGTAATTTAAAACATTATCATCAACCATACAAACATTATAGTATCTTTGTTCGCTATGGTCTATAAATGTTTTTATCAAAACGAGCGATGTGGATAACTTAGTACTTAACTTGGCCGTCCAACCCATCATAAGGGGTATTGCTACGGGACAAAACCGGTTTTCTTCTAATAGTTCCCAAGGCGTAGGCCACCGTTGAGAATTCCACGGATCTAAGTTTCGATCAATTACCGGCGCAGTTTTCCACAAGTCAACAATATCCTGCAAAGGATTTTTAGAATGTGTTAAACTTTCTCTAAATTCGCGCCAAAGAGTAATGCGTTCGTCGGTATCGGTTTCTAAAAACATTATGCAAAGTAACTAAATGCGTATGTTAATGTTCCTGCTCCGTTGCCGATTAAGTTTTTAAATTGAACCTTAACAGTTTCACTTCCTGTGGTACTATCAAGATCATCAAGTATTGCACCAAACTCTACACCACCGTCCGAACTTCCTGTATGACTGTATGAGTCTGTAACATTAATGTTGGAATTATCTTGAACTGTGATTGTAAGTCTACCTGCTCTTGTAGTTGCACTACCTGTAGTCTTAATTAGTTTATAGTCCATGTAAGCAATCTTTTTATCTGTAAATGGTAATTTAGTAAATGTTTTAAATGCATCTGACTCAGATAGTTCGTAAGTGTTTACTCTACCTTTAGTATAATGATAACCTTCAATGTTTGGCTTATACGGAATTTCTTCATTTGCAGTAAGATTAATTATTGAATCTCTTTCAAATGTATCACCAATCGATTCACAAAGTGTTTCATTAAAAAGAATAACACCTGTTTGAGGATTATCTTGGCCGTTCATATTGTTACCAACATCAAGAAATACATTACCTGTAGAAATGTGTCCAACTGGATTCATTGTGCTTACTGGTTTGTGAACAGCAATACCGTGATCATTAATTCTATCAAATTTATTATTTCTAATAATAAAATTTTGCGGTCCTAAAGCCTGTGCACCTGATCCTGAACTAGTTCTGCCTAGGTCAATACCAACATGTAAAAAGTCTAAAATACTGTCTGCAATAGTAACAGTTCTTGTATCATGAATACTGTGAATACCGATACTTAAATCTCTAAAGGTACAATTAGTAATGTGTAAGTTTTCTGTTGTTGTTGCACCTAGTCCTCTTAGATCAATACCTATCTGCGAAGCATCTAGTTGTTCGTCTTTTGTCCATCTACCTTGGAATAAACAATCACTAATGGTACTATCTGTTGTGTTATCTATTCTTACTAACGGTGCATGTGGTGTAACATTTTCTGCAACAGTTAATGTAATACCTTGAATAGTAATATTTCTTGGTCTTGTACCGTTTTGAATATTTTGAAATGTAATATAATTGCCAGGTGTACTTGTGCCGTCAATAGTTTCGATCATGCTTTTTGCTGTGTGAGCACCTTCAGCAGGATCTAAATTCAATTCAATAATAGTTTTATTTTTACCATCACCAATTATATTAGCAAAAGGTGGAATGTAAATTGTATTTGTTACTTTGTATTTTCCTGCATCAATTTTTAATGCAATTCTGCTTCTTGCATCAGATTTATCAGAACTGTTAATAAACAGTTCATCAATAGCACGTTGGATTGCACTAGTATCATCTGTAATGCCATCGCCTTTAGCACCAAAACTTCTAATGCTAACAATGTCATCTAATCTTTGTTGTAGTGTTCTTGTTACAGGACTGTTTACAAACTCGCCTGTTTGTTTTACTGCTTCAGTCGTACCTTTATATGAATACTGCTCGAGCAAATCAAAGATGTTACTTTTAGATGTAAGTATCTCTGTGTTGCCTACTGCTGGTGCACCTTCATTTACTGCACCATTACCTATATATAATTTTTGTGTATCGATTGCCCAACCTAGTTCGGCGCTGGCTAACTGAGGGATTCCGTTCTGGCCCTCTTTACCTCTACGATGCTGAATTTTTGATATTTGTACAACTGCCATAATTTATTTTCCTTACTACACTATTTATGATAATTGACGTAGTAGTCCTCGACACGTTTTAACCACTCGTTGCACCAATGCTCAAATTCACTAGGTTCAAGGTCAAACTGTTGATATTGTAATTCTCGTGAACACATAAACACATGACCTTCGTTAATATTAGTGCCGTAAACAGCATTATGAGCCATTGCATAAGCCGCCATCTGCAGATAGTAATCTTCAACCCATTCTTTTTTCTTGGGTTTATTAGTTTGTTTAAAGTCCATAATAGCAGGCTTGCCTTTGTATACACCTACTAAGTCTGTTGTGCCTGAATAAAGTTCAGGATAATATAATGCTTGTTCAATACCCCATATTTCATCTACATCAGTTAATGCACTTTCGATGATTACATCTGCCATCTTGTTTGCTTGTACATGAACTAGATTATTTCCAGGTTTGCGTTGTTCGCCTATAAGGAAACGTTCAAGGTTGTTGTGCATTGCTGTACCAACACCTGCGGCCTCAGTAGTAATTCGTTGTGCTTCTTGTTCACCTACACGCTTTTTCCATGCGTTTAAATGCGTCATATCCTTTGTTTTACTTAGGATAGTTGTAACGCTTGGTGTTTTAGTACCATCAGGTGCTTCGTAAAGTCTTTTGCCTTCTAAATTGATTTGCTTAACTTTATGGTATTCAAATTTTTCCACATACGGTGGCGGGGTTAGTTCATTCATTTTTATACTATCTCTTATTTTAAAATTAATTATACACTAAAAGGTATTAGGAAGTCAAGTTATGAGCGACGTTTTGTTGCTCGTTTTGCCATAGTGTCTACTGCCTTATCTGGCGCAATGTCTTTACCAGCATCAGCCTTCGGAGCCTCTGTATTAGTGTTTAATACTACTCCGTCTTTATTGAAGTTATTCACAATTTGTTTTAGTGCAGGATTAGTATCATATGCTGTTTTAAAGTCATCATAGTTATACATACCATGACCCATATCAGCCATTAGATTATTAATTGCTGTCCACGATAGCATAGCATAAGAATCAGATGAATCTGCTCTTTTAATTTGATTTCTGAGAAGAAGAATCAAATCACTTACAGCATCGTTTGAAAATTCAAACAGCCTCATTTCAATCTCCTACTTGCTTAGAGTTGAAAAAATTCTAGAGGATTCTGCGATTGATTTTTTCTTAGGTGTATAACTTTCACGCTTTTCTCTGCCTTCAGGTTCTGTTCCACCTGTTGCGGCATCACTTGCACCAAACTCATCGTCTGCTGGCATATCCATTGCATCGTCACCTTCTGGATCAATTGGATCAGTTGCCATTGCATCATCTGCAGGTGCTTCTGGTTCAGCACCAATAGTATCATCTGCAGGTGCTTCACCTGTAATAATACCAACACCCTTGTTTAATGTTTCACGTGAAGTTTTTAGTGTTTCAATTGTTGATTCAAGTGCAGGACCAACTGTGTCAACAAACTGTTGTGCTTGTTCAACACCCATCTCATCTCTAATTTGGTCTTGAATTTGTAACATACCTTCAGCACTCATTTCAGCAACGTCTTCTAAGAAAGCAGTAAACTTATCTACCATATCTTTTGAAGCCATTACCAATGCCGCTTTGTCTTCTGCACCTTCGCGTAGCACTGATTCTTGCATAGACTCTTCAGCACCTAGTGTTTTTAGTATTGGTTTAGTTCTTGTTACACCTTGCATTCCTTTATCAAGAATAGGTATAAAGAACTTTTCTAATGGACCTCTGATTGCATCTAACTCTTGTGGAGTAATAGTTTGCAATGTTTCGTGGTCAGTAATTTTTTGAACTGCTCTACGTGCCAACCCCATTTTGCTTGGATCGTCCATCATAGATCTTAGAGCCGCCATAGCCATTGCAGAAACCTGTTTAGGACTGTGTGCTTTATCATCGTCTGCTTCTGGCTCATCTTTTGGTTCTTCTTCGCCGTCTGCATCTACATCGTCTTTGTCATCTTCTGCAAAGTCTTGTGCAACAGCAGGATCATTCATGTCAACATCTTCGATTTCAATATCTAAATCATCTTCTAGGGGATCTTCGATGTATTGATTTAGAGCAGTTTCTACAATCTTGTGAATTAATTTGTTTTTGTGATAACTTTCATTTACTAAACTTTCGTTGAACTTGTTGCTAGTTTCAAACTTGTGTAGTTTAGCCTCAATTTTTTTGCTGTAAGACTCTAGTTGAGCCTTGCTATATTTTTCGATGTCTACTGTAATACCGTGGTCTTTGCGTAATTGCTTATTCAACCCTTCTACAGTGACCTCATTCATAAAATCAGATGTTTTCATTTGTTAATCCCCTATATGCTTTATTTATTGTCAAACAGTAATTTTTCTGCATCATCTAGAATAGTATTTACCTCTTGCTTGATAGGTTTTAACGCATCATAATGATAGTCTATCCTGCTTAACACTATTTCAGAACGCACATTGTCGCCTGCTTCTAATGCTTTATTGCTTGTATGTTTATATATCCTAATATTTTGCAGATGATGACAATAGCGATTATCAACACCTAGTATTTGGTCTATATTGCGTATTTCTTGTTTTTTGCCCAGGTTAATTGCTATGGCCATTGCGATCTTATGCACACAAATACTGCTGTAATACACTATTTTTGGGTTGTGTAGGTTGGTGATATCATAAAATCCGCCACCGTTTTTCTTTACAAATACATGTAAAAACTTGATCCCACCGTTATGGGCAACAGGCAACACAAAGCCTTTGGCCTTAAGATCACTTTGTACAGATCTAAAGGTGGCTTGAAAATTGTCGACTAGTTTTTTGACGTCAGGTTTCATTCAGTTATTATAACAAATTATTTGCTATTGAGCAAGATCTTTTTTATTAAATTTAATACTATTTGGCAAACCAGGCTTTTTGTTAATTGGCTCTAGTTCTACTTGATCACCGGCTACGGCTTTAACTTTGAATTTTTCAGGTCTTGCTGGATTGTCAGCGTTTGGCACATCAATTTCTTGCCCACGCATAAATTTGGCTTGATCCATTTTTTGTGAAGCATTATTACCAATTGGTGGTGTTTTATCTGTAGTGTTTTGTGCATTAGGATCTTGTCCAGGCTTAACTGTACCAACAGTACCTTGAGGATCTCCGGACTTTGTGTCTTGTGTTCCTACGCCCGTTTTATTCTTTTGTTGTAGAGCAGTTTTGGCACTTACTGCTAATGGTATACCTAGTTCACTAATTCTCATTATCTTGCCTTCTTTGCACGTTTAATTGGTTTAGGAGTCAATGCTCCTTTGGATTTGTTTAGGTTGGCAACTGTTCTTGAAATTGCACTGCCCTTCTTGGTCATTTTAGCATGCCAAGCCGCCTTCTTAGGTGCCCTTGCTCTAGTAACAGTCATCCTTTGTTTTGAGTCTACTTTAACTGGGGCATGACAAGTACTAATATTAGCAACAATACGTCCTTTACGTGGGCCACTCATACAACGAAACTTACGTGATTGAACACGCCCTTTATGTGTACCGCCTTTACCGCCGCCACGTTTGTAAATTGTATCTGCTTCTAAAAGTTCTACTATCTTCATTTTCTTTTATTCAAAAACTTTAATGCTCTACTCGCTGGATTAGTACGTTTGGTACGCTTTGATTTCATTGCCATACGCTTACCTAACTTCTTGCGAGTGATTTTCATTCTAATCTTTTGTTGTATGTTAGGTGGAGCAAAACACTGTGCAGGATTAGACACAATACGTCCATGACGTTTTCCGCCACTGCAACGATACTTGCGAACTAGTTTCTTACCAGTTCGACCCCAAATCTGTTTCTCCGTGAGATCTTCAAATAATTCTACTAACAACATGCTAGTATTTAGTTTTAAGAAAGGTTAATGAGTATGACTACGATTGTGGATAGTAGTCCTGCTACGATAGTACCTGATGTACCAATGATTACTTTGATTAGTGATGAGTGTGACTTATTCATGTCATTATGAATATCACCCATTTTTTCTTCCACGCTACCGAGGCGTTTTTCCAGATGCTCGTAACGCTGTTGACACAGGTCTACGTGTGCTTCTAAATTTTCTCTTTCTAATTCTGTGGCACCTGCCATCTTTTAATCTCCGTTTATGTCCGCTCAGGACGTTAATCATGGAGCCTAGTTTGCAAGCCTATTTGTTTTGCCTATAAAACTATTTATCAAATACTTCTAGTATTATGTTTTTATCGGTGTTACCTTTAACCTTAAATATGCTAGGTTTACTAATGGTTTCTGTTAAAGCACCTACCACAGGAACACCTTCAAAATCGGCCTTTAAAAAGCCAATACGATCGTCACCGTCGTTGTATACTTCGTCACGGTCAATGGTAAATTCATACGTCCAAACCTTGTGTTCACCCTTGAACTTGCTACCAAACTCTCCTGCAAGTGTTTTAGTTTCAACCGCAGGATCAGCATTTTCTTCAATCAATCCTCTAAGGTTAATAATTTGTTGCAGTGTATTAAAGTTAGCCTGTTGTGATAGTTTTACAGGGTCGCTAGAGTCATGTCTACGAACTCCTGTTTTTGTGATATCTACAAGTGTTTTGATTACTATACGCATGAATATATTTATGGGGTGTATATAGAGTGGTCATAAAAAAAGGGCGACATAAAGCCGCCCTTTTCTACTATGTATAATAGTATTAACTATTATGCCGCGTCAAATGCGTCTAAGTCTCTTTCTACAACTGTTTGTGCAGAAAGGTTAACACCGTCAACTGTACCCATAGCCTGTAATCTTGCAGTTGCAGAAGCGGCAGTTACACCGTGTCCGTCAACGATAGCAAAGATTTTACCTGCTGTACCTGTTGAAATGTACATTAGAGGTTGAAACTCTTGTACGATTTGAGCAACAGCACCGTCAATACCGTCTTTTGCCGCTAATGTTACACCAGCGTCGATTTCGATACCTTTTAACTGTGCTACTGAATATTGAACGCCATGATCGCGTCCGTCTTGATTTACTTTTGTTATTCCAGCCATTTTATTTCTCCTTTAGTTTTAGTCTCTTAAATGGCGTTCCCACGCTCAGTGGGCAACGTAATAATATTTAGTCTTTTTTGAAAAAATAAGAAGAAATGGTTAGTTTTTTGCTATTTTTGCTTTATTATGCACCTGTCTTAATAGGTTTACATAGCCAGGACCTGCTTTTACTATGTCATCTATTATTTGCATAATAGGTCTATATGCTTGTGCAAACCTAGGAGGTAGTGCTTGTCCTCTGCTTACAATGCTTAATGCTTTATAGGCAAATGGTAAATCTTTTGTTGGGACTCCTAGTAAACGTAGCATATTAATATCTTTTACATCTGCTTCTACTGGATCAGGAATACTAACCATAGGTTCTGTATCTCTTGTTCTAGCACTTTCTAAATCATAACTTAATACAAACATAGTAAAGTAATCAACTAGGTCGCTGTTTCTGCCTCGTGCCTTAAGTGCATTTTCTAAACGTGTTACTGTGTCTTTTCTTTCTAGGTTATTCATTCTTACATAGTTAGAAACTTTTCTTCTAATAACACTGTAACTTGTAATGCCGTTTTTAAGTGCGTTATCAATCTTCATAATGTCGCCGGCATCTTGTAGGCTAGGTGCTTTGTTATTCGCCATATCACGCAACAAACGTTTTGCTGTTAGTGTAGGAAAATGTGTGCGTTCACGCATCAACATTGCACTCTTAGGATCTTTTAATTTTTCTAGTATTCTTTTGTCGCCATCTATAATAGAAAGTAAATTATACATGTCATTGCCACTGTTTCTATGACTGGTCCAATCGTTCCATTTAAGAACTTCACTTGCGTAACTTTGTACAAACTTTCTTGATTGTGGATAATAACGCATTGTTTGTAGTGCTAGAAAATACAGCAACACAAGATCGCTTACGTCAGTAAATGTCATTCTCTCCATAATGTTATTACGGATAAGTTTGCCTTCGTTTACGAAATCAAAAAACTTGTAGTCACTCATTAACTAAAGTCCTTAGGTGTTGTAAAGTTTCTATAAGAAAACTCTAGTCTATCAACAATCTTAACTGCTCCACCTACATGGTCGATGGCTACGTAGCCTTCGGGTGATCCTGCTTCGTAGCCATCTTGTGTTCTATAAAAATGTGCTATGCTTTCTACTGCGTTTAGTTTTCTAATAAAAAGATTTTTTAAGGCTGTAATTTCTTTCATAAATTCAATAATTGCACTCAAGCCTTTTCTGTTTGCATTGATAAAATTCATGTTGCTTTGTATTTTTTGTAGTCTATTTTTTACTGCTGGTTTTTCTGGATCTTGATTTTTTAGTTTAGCAATCTCTGCTTCGATTCTTTCTCTGTACCAATCAATAAACCCGTTTAGAAACTCGCCAGGATCACCTGCTAGTTTTTGTTGTCTAATATTTGTGTTAATCCAAATTTTAAAGTTTTGAATAAAAGGTTCGTTTGATTTTAGTGCTTGCCATACTGCTCCTGGCACTGCTTTATAAGCGGCCATAGCGTCTGCCAAATCCTGTTTCGCTTGTGCTGTTTCATCTTTTGTCATTAACACTGATCCAGATACATCTTTAAAAAACGCATCATCAAACCATACGTCCGGTGTGCGTTTAAGTTTATTAATATCTACATCATAGTTTGCCTCTGATGTTCCTAGTGTATCGCCTACATAATTTGTGTGAAATATAATACCAAACTTTGCTTTACCAATACGTTTACCAATATCGCTGTCAACTGGCACTGCATAGGTAATAATCTGTGGCTTGAATACATACATCATTTGGCCGTCGATTTCTTCTTTTTTCAATGTTGTTTCATTAAACATAAAGTCGCCTTGAAGTACGCCTGTAATACCTAGTTTGCCTAGATGTTCAAATGCTTCATGTAGTTTAGATACTGCACCTGACTCACCATATAGTCTGTCTATTTCTTCGTGGCTGGTTCCCAGTTTAGGTGTTGCATTGAACACACCTTTTGTTCCTACAAAGAACTTACCACTCTCTGGATCAATACCAACAATAATAGCAGGAGCACCGTCCCACTTTACTGAAACTCTAAATTTTTTATTTGTACGTCCTTTGAGCATGTCAGCAAACATCATCATCTGCTTGATAGCATATTCAGCACCTTCTTTACCACGGTTAAGAATTTCTTCTTCAACGTGTTCCATGTGTGTGTTTTTGCCAGCCGACTCGTTTAATTTAAGAACTTCTTCAATCAACATTCTCTTTACCTTTTTTATAATTCTTTATACCACGTGCAAACTTCTGTGGGTCTGAACTTTTAATGCTATTAATAAATCGCTTTTCTAAATCACTAGCAGTATCGCTGTCAAAATTTTCACGAATCATTTTTATAACATTTATAGCAGATTCTATAACATGAACGGCTCTGCTGTCAACCACATTTTCAACCGGTGGTTTTGCTTTGAGATCGTGTAATTCTTGTAATATGCTCTTTGTAGTACGTTTCATAATAACCTCTAACAATATTTAGTGAATTTTATGGTAAATATCTTAAACAAGAGCGGAGGGCAAAATGACTATTGTTGATTTTATAATAGAACAATTAATCACTTGGTGGCAATTTACTGTCGTTGGTGTATTAATAATTATAGGTTATGTGATTAATTTATTTGGTGTTGATCAAGATAAACCTATTGTAAATCTAAAGTATGAAGGAATGCCGTCAATGATTCCTATTAGAATACCCACAGCAGGAAAAGGTTTCTGGGGTGCAATTTGGATGTGGCTTACAGGTGTACGCACATGGGAAATTGGCAAAGATTGGCATTTTTCAGTAAATGGGGAAGACTATGTAATACCAAAAGGCTTTGTGTTTGACGGTGCAAGTGTTCCTAAGTTTTTAGCATCATGGCTATCACCAGTTGGTGTCTTGCTAGTTGGCGGATTAGTACATGATTACGTTTACAAATATACTGTGCTACTCAAGTACGGTAAAAAGTCTGCTTCTAATGTAATGAATCAAAAACAAGCAGATGAATTGTTCCGTGATATTAACATTGAACAGAACGGTTTTCACTTTCTAAACAACTTGGCTTACTGGGCATTACGCTTAGGTGGTTTTGTTGCTTGGAACGGTCACAGAAAAAGAAACTGTGATTGGAAAGAGTCGATGAAAAAATAAATGAAATGGTTTCTTGTAGTCTACTTTTTAATAGGTAACACTTGGTATCCAGGAGATGTTGTAGCACCAGATGGTTGGTCAAGTCTCAAGTACGATACTAAAGAAGAATGTATTAAAAAGCAAGACTACATGAACGATAATTTTTTAGGTACCGAAGCCGAAGGTAACATGATCGGCAGATGCCAAACTGAAGACCCTAAAACATCTTTATTGTTTAACAGTTAAAAATAGGCCCCGAAGGGCCTATTGAAGTTTTATTACTTGACTGTTAAATTCACAGCACTTGGACCTTTTGGACCATCCTGTGTTTCAAACGTCACAGTATCACCTTCATTCAGCGATTGTAAGCCTGCGGCTTCTACTGCTGAAATGTGTACGAAAACATCCTTATTGTCTTCGCTAGAAATAAATCCAAAACCTTTAGAGGCATTGAACCATTTTACTGTTCCTTGATTACTCATGTTTTTCCTTGTTAGTGTTTATATTTGAGGAAGTTTGTATCTAATATTAGGGCGGGAGGGTTGTTACTTCTACTGCGTCTTGTTCTTATTACTGTCTTGTCTCATATCTATTTAGTTCGCAGATTAGTCTTTAAGATTATCTTTGGCTACACCATACCAATATTCGCCACTGTCTCGCAAACTTTCATTTGCTCTGCGTAGTTGTTCCAATGTCTTTACAATTTGCTTGTGTCTGAACTGGGTATAGTTCCTTTTTGTTTCTAGATGTTTTTCCAGTTTGGTAATAATGCTGTCTATGTCCGGGCAGGTTATATCAGGAACCTTAGGTGCTTTCTTTTTCCACCTCTGCCAGGGAGTCAATCGCTTACGCTTCATCATATTATTTAAGTGATTGCCAACTTTTAGTTGACACACTTATGCAAAAATAGCAACACTGTCTTGCACAAAAATAGGTCGACTTTTGTATAACTTTATGTTAGTATATTATAAATAAGCGTGAATAGGACAGTGATCCTGTACTATTTTACTCACAGACACTAGGATAGACTAGAGCATTATCCATGCTTTACAAGTGATTGACGATTACCAAAGGTAATTGCACCGCCGGGGAAGTTCCGGGGTATCATGCTAACCACAAAGCATCCATACATCGAAGGAGAAAACAATGACACACTTAATAAGTGGTCTGATGTCTTGGATGAAACGCGACAAAAGAACTAGTCGTGACGAACTCTTGACTTGGGCCCAAACTGAGTACAAAAAAGATTGGCGTTTCGCTTATCAATTTATGCTAGACCATAACGGTAGAGCACCATCACACAGAGAACTAAACGGTCCTGTTTACCGTAAGGAGGTCGCTTAAATGCTACACTTCCTTAAAAAACTATTCACCTATTCGCAACGTAACTGGGACGAAGACTATCTGTCTAAGTCTGTTGATCATGTTGACCTTGAACGTCGTATCAGGGAACTTGATAGGCGCCAGGTCGTTACCGGACCGTTTGGGTACAAAAGAACTTAACATATACACACAGAGGAGAACTTAAAATGTTATTATGGGAAAGACTAAAAAATGCTTGTGTATCAGCAGGCTATGCTAGAGCGGCTTCACAACTTGCTAGTCAAGGGCATTACGAAGCGGCAAAACACCTAATGCTAAATGGCGTTAAGGAAACAATCGAACGTAAACGTGCTATTAAAAGACTTGAAAGAGTTAAGAAAGCAAAAAGAAACTACGAGCCAGGCGATCATTACATGAAAGGTCACAGGGTTGCTTTCTGGAGAGGACACGCAAATGGTTAAAAATTTATTTGAAATGGTAGTGCCTGTTATACTTGTGTTTGGTATTCTTGTAGGATACTTTGCAATCGTTGCGGCGTTTTGGGGAGGTATGCTATAATGTTAAATTGGATGCCTTACACGGATGAAGAATGGGAATACCAAACTTATCCTAACAAACCAAAAAAATAATGATTTTCATTATTGACTTATAGGGTCAATACTGTATAATTATTATTGTAGACTCAAAGGGGACCTGTTTCAACTCTCCCCCGATCTGTTTACATTTTATTTTTAATTTTTAAAAGGAGAAATATTATGTGGACTAAACCTACAGCAGAAGAAATGCGTTTTGGCTTTGAAGTTACGATGTATGTAATGAACAAGTAATTACGTAAGAGTAGATAGGGTCTTAAGGCCCTATCTTTTTTAAAATTCTCAAAAGGAATCATTATGAAAGTTGTTGTTAAAGAGGTACCCAATCCTGCAGAAGGACATCAAGCACTTGATGAAAACGGTAACCTTGCTGTTTTTACAAAAGGCCAATGGATATCAAAAGAAGAATATGATCGCGGAGTCTATATAAAACTTATCAACTCAACTGGCGATTGCGTTTAAGGAGATTATATTTGGCTAAAAACCCACAACCTAGTCCATGGGGACTGATTATATTTTTAATAGTTTTTATTTTGTTAATTTGGTCGCAAAGCGGAGCAGATGATACTGTCGAAGTTTATGTAGATGATGTGCGATATCTAGCAAACACTTGTTCATTATACTACACAGATTGGCCATGCTTAGAAGCACAAGGATGTTTGTAAATCTTCTCTTTTTTGGTTTATATTATAGTTGACAGATATAAATACTTCTGTTATATTAGTAGAGTTATATTAGTATAACAACACACATACACACAAAGGAGAAAACGTATGACTGACTATACAAAACAGTTCGCCGAAATGGCAGAACAAATGCAGAAAATGGCTGAGCAATTCAAGCCACAACTTCCAGAAGTAAAGTTTAACAAGAATGGTTACGAGATTCGTACACAGGTTCTTGATATGGCTAAATCTTTTACAGAGTTTGAGTTCTCGCAAAAATGGATGGGGTTTGAAACTTCAACAAAGCGTGATCCACACACTGGACAGATTATTTCTAAAGTGGATGCACCTGAAATTCCAGGCGTAGACAAAGTGTTAGATACTGCTGAGAAGTTTTACGACTTTATCAATAAGCGTTAATAATAAACACTAGAATAGAAACCCCGACGCTAGAGATAGTGCCGGGGTTTTTTGTGACTAGTAATGAAAAAAGAATACTTGATTTCTACGAACTTCTTTTTGCCAACGATCTGATTCAAGTGCCATACCGTGATATATTAAACTAGGAAAAACTACTGCCCTGTTGAATTTACTAGGCATGTGACCTCCCTTTATCCATCTATCTTTAGGACTCCATGGATCGCTATGTTCACTGTTTCGTTCTGCACCTGATCTAACTGCACTATCGAAACCATGTTGTGCAATCATTTTAGGCATGCCTGCTCTATGATATAGATTAGTACCTTCGCAACCTTCTTCGTTAAGATATATTAGTGCTGTCCAGCCATGGTCAAGATGTGGCCACCACCAATGTGTTTCGTGTTTATCAAATTCTGGATCTAATACTGTAAATGTATTTGTAAGGATTGTGTGTCCTTCATTTTTGTATTCCTTTGCCCCGCATATCTTCGCCAGGGTAAAAGCAACACCTTCCATACCAACATGAGTACCTGTATGACGTCTATCTGCAAATGCTTTACCATTTAGACTGTTTGGTTCTCCTTCTTTGAACAGCGTATACTGACATTGTGTGTCAAGGAATTCATTAACACCTTTTGGATCAGCATAAAAATCATCTATTTGCCAATAGTATCTTTCGTAATACGGTAATTCAATCTTCTGCACATCGGCTTTGGAATTCATTAGAAAAGGATTTTGTGTCATGATAATATTTAATCTCTCATGAAATTAAATTAATGCAAGTTGGTATTTTGCAAGTAACGCAGGATCATCTATAGAACATTTTGACTTAATACCTAGCCCTTGTATTATACACAACCAACTAAACACATCGTACCATTGCCAGTTGTTTTGTTTAATATAGTCAAATTCATTTTCTACAATTAGTTTTTGATATGTTTTGTCAAACCATTTAGCATTTTTTTGGTTTGTCCAAAATTCTGTATTGCTGTTAGGATTATCAATATAATGTAATTTAAGAAAGGTTCTTATTTCATGTGCTGATTTGTATAGTTCAGCATTAAACTCGTCAACTGTCATACTAGAAGCAAACACTCTGTCTAATAAATCTAGTTCTGTTATTGTAAATTCTATGTTAGTTGCTTCCATTGGCTCTACAAAGTGTGCTGATAATCCTATTGCTATGACATTTCCCTTCATAATATTCTTTTGTACACCAACATCAAATTTTATAGTTCTAGCATCTGGAACACCTATTTCTTGTCGTGCTTGATCTGGACCGATATAACTGCTATCAAATACATATCCTCTGCCGGCACGATCTTTTGTGTGTATTGTCCAACACCAACCATATTCTTTTGCTTCTAAGATAGTATATGGACAAAACTCTTTGAACGGTTCATTCCAAACTACTGCACTATCTACAACTCCTTTATCGTTCCAAGATTCAAAGTCGTCGTTGCCAACTAACACTTTATGAAATCCTGTGCAATCAATAAAATAGTCTGCTGTAATTTCGTGTTCGTTATCTAGTACAATACTCTTTATGTGGTTGTCGTCTCTTTTGATATTTGACACTTGCTGTTTAATAATTGTTATTTTATTCTTTAATAGTTTTTCAAGGTACTGTGGTACAAGCCCTGCTTGCCAATGTATTGCTACACCCTCTAAACTGTCAGGCACTTGTTTGTTAACTACAAAGTTATAAAAATTTGATAATGGTGCTACTGGTCGATTATTAGCGTATGCCCAAGTACTTACATCTAAAAACTCTTGATCATCTCTAATGTTAAAAGGATGACAATATTCTTTTTTACTAAAGTTTACATGATAAGTTGCAAGTTTTATTGCACCATTAACTTCTTTAATGTATTCCTGTAAATCTATACCTTGTCTTAACAACCATTCTACTAATCTATCTGTGGTAGATTCTCCTACTCCAACAGTTGGAATACTACTGTCGATAATAGTTACATTATGATTTTTACTCAATGACAATGCAGATAACCAACCTGCTGTTCCGCCACCTACAATTACTATGTTCATATCTTTTCGAGCAGTTCTCCGGCAGTTCCTTCTACAACTGTAATACTATTAGTATCAATAACTTCCTTATAAGTTTTGTCCCATAAAGGTTGTAGTTCTTTACTGGCCGCAGGTCCTTGTCTAATACTGTCTGTTATTAAATCGTGTTCTGGATTGTGTCTTACAAAGTACACTTCGTGAAATGCTTTTGCTTGAGCAACTGCCATATCCCAGTAGTATTGTTCAAACTTTTTGTCTACCATGCCTAATTCAAATGCACACTTGTTAAACACTAGATAATCTAATGGCAAACGTTTTGTAATAAACACATCACAACTGTATTCATGCTCTAACATTTGACTCCAATGCCTATGAAACAGCCAACTGCAACTGTCAATGTTGCCACCTATTTCTTTTGCTAGGATATCGTGGTCCATAAACATTGTGCTACGAACAGTTTCAGGCATGTAAGTTACATTAACTCCACGTTGACCAAACTTTTCTCTTTGTAGTAATTTTATACATACGGTATTTTTGCCAACACCGTGGGCACCTACTACTGCTATTCTTTTGTCTGCTACACTCATTGCTTTAAACTGTCCTCTTGATATATCTTATCTCTATCTTGTATATCATACTGTGATATATGTGTTGCATCTAGGGTATTGATATTATACTCTAATCCAAATATAGTAAATTTATATTTTGGTTTTGTAAAAGGTATGCTTAAATCTCTAAACCATTTTCTAACCCATTCAATGTTATCGTGAAAGAAATATATCTTTCTTAGGTGTTCGACACCTTCCCCATAGTAAACACCTATACCACTTTTAATTACATCTATTCTACTGCCTGGTGGAAGTGCAGGTAACGGATGCTGTTGTAAATTTTGATCGTATACTTTTAATACTCTAGTTTCTTTTTTAATAAAGCATTCGATAGCATAATAATCACAAAAAATATGATAATCTTTTACTCTAAACTCTTGTATAACATCTTCGCTAGGATAAACTTCATAGGTAAGATTGATTTTTTCTTTGTTAGGATCGTAACTAATCATGTGCAAACCTTGAAAATCAAAGTCTGGCCAAACAGCCAATACCATTGCTTTGTATTCTAATGCTGACTCACTACTAGCATCTACAAATATTTCGTTGGCTCCGTCACTGCTTATTTTAGTTTCAATCATTTAACATAAACTCATCTTTAAAGTAGTTTCTAATATCAGGAATAACTCCTTGTGTTTCATCAAATCCTAACCCTACACTGTTAATTATAGCATCGTATATTTCTTTGCTCATTTTTGAATACTTGTAAGGCACAAAGTAAGGATCATTGTTGTATAATAATTCAGGGTCATCTAGCACTTCCCAAAAGTTTTCTGCAAACTCTTTGCTTAACCATTTTGCATAACAGATAGCAACAACAAAACTTTTGCTAGGATAAATCCAGCCGGGATCTTTCGTGAAGTATTTTACAGCATTATCAACTATTTCTTGTCCGTGAACAAACACCAACTGCTTGTCCTTAAGATCATCACCGTGTGATTGATTAAGCCTGTGATATACTTCTTGTCTTACTTTCCAGTCTTGCATAATCTAATAATCCTTTGTACCCGTTACAACCGTTGTCTAAATCTTTAACCCATCTGTAATGTTCTGTCAAACAATTACCAAAGTATTCGCAACTGTGACACACAGGACTGCAATTTTTAGTTGGCTCTTGCTCTGCCCATTGTTTGTATTCAGCATAGGTATCTAGTTCTAAAAAATATTCTTTATCGTCTTTGTCAAATTCTAGCACTCCAAACTTACCATTAGGAGTAATGTAAACATGATCACTAGAAAACGCATTGTATTCTTTTGCTAGACTTTCTTGTATTTGATCTTTGTTAATAAAATGAAAACGTTTAGGTGTTGATGCTTCTAACCATTTGATAACAAACTGTTCAAACTGTTTATGTGTAACTGAATAATTGTTTGCTTGATTAATACTGTACGGCTTTATTTCTACACTGGTTACACTGCTACATGCATTGAGTCTTGTTATCATGCTCTCTACGTCCATTGCAATAACTTCAGGACTTGCTAGAATTAGTACAGCGATTGGAACAGGACTTTGTAACATATTTTGATACACACGATCGCTTTTTTCTCTTGCTTCAAAGTCATAACTTACACTTAGATAAAAGTCATTTTCAAAGAAGCCTTCATGTAGCATACTAAAGTTTGTGATAATGTTTATATCATCTCTGTAATGCTTTCTAATTACATCACGCATACCATAGAAATAATCTTTTTTAAGAGCACCTATTTCGCCGCCATACAAATCAACATGTGTGATTTTATCAACCATACGTATCTCTAGTAAACGTTCATCTAATATATCTAAATCAATTTTGTTTTGATCAGCGAGTTGTTCTGGTGTAAGATAACAAAACTTACATCTAAAGTTACAAAAATAACTAGGATTAATTGACACGTTCATCTGCAATATCCTTTTTAATAATTTGTAACAGTTTATTTTTACTGTATTTTGATAATAGTTTTCTAGTCAACCAATTACTGTTTTTAAACAAACCTATATAAAGATATCTATAGTCATCATAGTTTTTTAAAAACAGGTTGTTCATATATTCAACTTCTTGTTTTTTATCTTGTATGCCAACAACCTTTCCTATACTTTCATTTGTGTTGTTAACTTGCTCTCTTATTTCAAAGTTAATGCCGGGAACATCTTGCATAGTCTTTATGACACTGTACATTCTTCCTTGTATATTATCGCCGCCAAATGCTAACATAATATACCAATTCATATTTTGTTTATTGTAGTAGTGTCCTTCGCAACTGCTTATAGGCAAATAACCTTTGTGTACAAACTCTTGCACGTGATATTGCACACCTTCTTCTATTTCTTTGTAGAACTTCATATCAAACGGACTGGCTGTGTATGCAACATATCCTGTTTCATATGTATCATCGGGGTTAGCCGAACCATGTATTCTGCCATTTGCAAACAGTTTATTCTTCAATGTCATACCCTTTAATTTTATTCCACGCCCAATGATGATCGTAACCACAACTTGCAATCACACTGTAACGCAATTGATCCGTTTCATTTACTCTATGTACAAACTTGGGATTTTGATTGTTTAAAATTATCATAGTGTTATTGTCAATATCTATTTTGCCTGTGCTAACAACATCGCCTTCTATGTAATTTAAACCTTTGCTAGGTTGCCAATGCGGAAAACTGTCAGTGTCTTTGACTTGTATTTTATTTGCTATTCCTACTTCAAACTGTCCTTGCTGTAAAGGTTGTAGATAAAATAGCAACTGTATAAATGTTCCATCGAACCCGTCCCAATGCCAGTCCATGCTAGAGCCAGGTTGCATTTTGTTAATGCTTACTTTGAAGAAACTGAAGTCTCCGTAAATTTCGTTCCAATACTTAAAGTATTCTTGTTGCAATAAGTCTTTGATTAGTTTTACATACTTGTCTTGTGATTCATAAAAGTTAAGATCAAGATCCTGATAGTCCCTATCCCATAAAGGGTTTTCAACACCTGGATATGTTCCACTACCAAACTGTTCACTGAATACATAGCCTGCCAGATGATCAATAAACGATCTATCTATTGTGCTAGTATCATATCCTTTTTCAAAAAAACTGTTTAAGTTTGGTGCTTGTTTAATCATTTTCATTTACATATGGAGTAACTTCTACTCCTTCTAATCCATTTGCTTCAAGTATTTTTGGAGCAATTGATTTCATAATTTTACAATGTGCTTCAACTACATTGTGTTGTTTAAAGTCTTTGACTGTTTTTCTACAGCCATTACATATATCAAACATAGGACAAGTATAACATGATTTCTTCATACTTGCAAGTTCAAAACTATCCTGAAGTGGTGTAAAGAATTCACCATTCATTTCACGTTCAAAGTTAATTGGCTTGTCCATATCATCTCCAAACGCACCACAACTGTAATAGTCACCGCCTGGATTCATAGCACGTATGCCTTCGTCACATTTTCTATTCTGCGGACAACTTGTGGCATTACCTTTTAGTCTTTGCATCATTTGTTTGGTGTTAAATTCCCATGGAGCAAGTCCTGCTTCCCATATATCAACATAGGTTTTATATATCTTAGATAGCAAGTAAGGACGGTCCTGTTCACCACTGCTCATTGCGTAGTTAAGTTTACACTCAACTCCTGTTTTATCTTGTCTATCAAAATTATGTAATGTTCCGCCAGGCTCTAGTCCTTCGCTCATTTCCATAGCAAGTTCTACATTTTTAATTGCTAGATGATCGTTTGTATCTGTTACTACACTGATGAAGTCAGGACGATAACCGCAGTGTTCTAGCATAGCATCGCTTACCTTCCAAAAGTCTTCTACAGTAAACAAACTAAAGTCGCCCTTCAATCTACCATCACCATAGTTAAAACTTGTAGTGATTCCTACACGCTCATTGTTAAACAATGCTTTCCATTTATTAGGCTTAACATAGAATGGCCATAGGTTTGTTGTAAGTGCTATTGATGTTGACATTTCATGCTCATCAAGATAGTCTATTATCTTCCAATAGTAGTCTGGGTCCATCATTAAAGGATCGCCGCCATTAACAATTATTGTATTTGTGTTTGGATAACGTTTTAGAAATCTAAAGATGTGTTCGTGATCTAATACTACTTTGCCATGCTCTGCAATTTTTGTGCTTGAACAAAACGTACATTTAAAATTACAAAGTTCAGTTGGTTTAATAATTAATTCCATACGCTTATTCCTACATTTAAAGTATATCTATTTTTAGTATTATCTTTTAGTTGTCCTACACTGTGTACAAATCGTGGATTCATATTGTTTAACAGTATCACTTTACCATCTGATGGTATTATAGTATTTTCATTATACACTTTATCATCAGGCCATTCACGCTCTGCAATTTTTAAAACACTTCCGTATTCTTCTTTCCAATTAGGTTCGTCAGTTAGGTAAATTAAAAATCCTAGGTCATGGTCCTCAACTCCGTCCCAATGATATGCTAATTCGTCACTGCCG
>Ga0222719_10001196_pt1 | contig 25577 bp, 24 predicted proteins | sample C33_34DmetaG_FD_165039 | JGI IMG/M metagenome (GOLD analysis project Ga0222719, IMG submission 165039) | Estuarine water microbial communities from San Francisco Bay, California, United States - C33_34D | ecosystem: Environmental > Aquatic > Marine > Unclassified | place: USA: California...
ATTGCCGGCTACCGACAATCTTTCATGATAACAAAAGCGCGGAATCTCTATATCAGCTTGTTCGCAAGCTTGAATTATGGTTAAACCTTCTTCAACTTTGTATTTTTTCTTATCAATAGTAATTTCAGGCATTGATCTATATATCGATTAAAGATTTTTTATAGAAATTAAAAAGGAATTTCATCGTCAATTTCTTCAACCGTAACATTGTCATTGCTTGATTGGTTGGAAGTGCTATTGTTATAATTTGAATAATTTTGCTCTGCAGATGAATCTCTTTTTGAATCTAAAAGTTGCAAAGAAGAGTTATAATTTTGCAAAATAACTTCAGTTGTATATTTTTCAATTCCTTGATTATCAGTCCATTTTCTGGTCTGTAGCTGTCCTTCCAGATAAAGCTTGCTACCTTTTTTTACATAGTTTTTTACAATACCAACCAATCCTTGCGAAAAAATAACCACACGATGCCATTCGGTTTTATCCTTTTTTTCGCCAGTTGTTTTATCTTTCCAGCTTTCGGTGGTGGCAACAGAGAAGTTTGCAATCTCACGACCATCTTGAGTTGATCTGATTTCTGGATCTTGACCAACATTGCCGACTAGTATAACTTTGTTTATAGACATTTTTTTCTTTTTGATTTAATTAATTGTGGGTTTGGTTAAATTTTAATCACTTATTTTATCAACCAGGTTAATAATAATTAGTGAAATTGCTAAATTAGCTGGTTAAATTTTTAAATTAAGCTAAACAATAAACAAGTGCAAAACTTCTAATATTTAGCTAATTGTATAAAATTTTACTTCAGAATATTTTCTAAAGCATACTATAATTTATTTTGATTGTTAACTAGCGCCAAATTGTTGAATCACTTCCTCAAACTCTTTGGTAGATTCAAATTTCTTAATAACAGCATTGCCAATAGTTTTTAACAAAATAAATCTTGGTTGATTATTTTGTGATTTTTTGTCTTTAGCCAAATACTTAACTAGCTTTGACTTTTTCCAGCTATGCTTAATTGATTTTAAATCTAGATTAAATCCGCAATCATTTAAGTGGTTTTTTATTTCTTCTACATCCTTTTTTTGGAGCATGTTTTGATTGCATGACATTTGGGCGGCCATTAGCATGCCAATCGCTACAGCCTCACCATGATTTAAGAGGTTGCTATAGTCGGTTTCAGCCTCTAGCACATGGGCAAAAGTATGTCCAAAGTTTAAAATTGCCCTGATATCATGCTCTTTTTCATCCTCAGCAACAATTTGCGCCTTGATTTCACAAGATCTTTTGATGGCATGAGCAAGGTTTTCCTCGTCAAGCAAAAGAATTTTTGTAAAGTTTTTGCTTAAAAAATTATAAAATCTTTTATCGTAAATTAATCCATATTTTAATATTTCAGCATATCCTGATCTTATTTGACGCAGAGGTAATGATTTTAAAAAATCAAGATCGCAAATAACCAATTTAGGTTGATAGAAAACCCCAACCAAATTCTTGCCAGATCGACAGTTTACCCCTGTTTTGCCACCAACTGAGCTATCAACCATTGATAAGAGAGTAGTTGGTACCTGAACAAAATCTATGCCGCGCATTAAAATTGCAGCAGCTAGTCCAGTTAAGTCTCCAACCACACCTCCCCCTGCTGCAATAATTAATGATTTTCGATCAATTCCTTGTTCAAGAAGTCTTTCGCATAAATCTTCGAGACCTGCAAAGGATTTGGTTTGCTCTCCTGCATCAGCAATTAAGGTACTGGCCTCAGGTAAGAGTTTTTTTATTTCTTCTAAATGATGATTGGCAACATTGAAGTCTGTGACTATAAAAACTTTGCTGTAATTATTTTTTTTTATAAATTCTTGCAATTTGCTAATTGCTTTATTGCCGATAAAAATATCGTAACTACGATCCTTCAGATCTAAACTAATTTTTTCTATAGTTTCAGCTGTCATTATTTAATTAGATTAATTATTTCTTGAACTATTTTATCTCCCTCTTTGTTGTCAATCTCGATAGCCATATCAGACTGACAATAAATCGGAGTTCTTTTTTCTATCAAATCAAGTAAAATTTTTCTTTTATCACCATTATTAAGTAAAGGGCGATTAGTTTTATTTTTCAATCTTTGCATGATTGTTTCTAAATCAGCCTTAAGCCAAATTGTTGTCGCCTTTTCTTTTAATTTATTTAGAATCTCTTGATCCATGCAGGATCCGCCTCCAAGGGCAATGATTAATTTTTCATTTCTGGAGACTATTTCAAAAATTAATTCTTTTTCAATTTTTCGAAAATAAGCCTCACCATCTTCTTCAAAAATTTGATTTATTGTTTTACCGAGTCGATCTTGAATCTCTTGATCGCTATCTATAAAGTAATAATCTAATGTTTGGGCAAGCTTTTGACCAATTGTTGACTTTCCGGCTCCTGTTATGCCATTAAGGGCAATTATATTTTTAACCATTGAAAAACTCTTGACTAAGAATTAAATTTAACCTAGGATTCATTAACGAGTATGAATATATCATTAATTTAAATTAATAACATAAAATGTCTAACTTTAATAATAGATCTTTTTCTGCTAACTTATCTGCTAGCAAAGATGCTACTTATGATGCATCTCTTCGTGAATATATGGTTAAGGTATATAATCATATGTCATTCGCGCTAGGAATTTCTGGCGTGGTTGCTCTTCTAATATCTTCATCTCCTAACTTGATGGCTTTATTTTTTGGAACGCCACTAGCTTATATAGTTATGTTTGCGCCACTTATTTTTGTTTTTTTTATTGCTGCTAAGATTAATTCAATTTCTTCTCAAAAAGCTAAGACTTATCTCTACATATATGCGGCCTTAATGGGAATCTCTCTTTCAACGATTTTTATTGCATTTACCGCTACTAGCATAACGAGAGTTTTTTTTATAACTGCATCAGTTTTTGGTGCAATGAGTCTTTATGGCTACAGCACTAAAAAAGACTTAACTTCTTGGGGATCTTTTTTGATGATGGGTTTATTTGCAATATTAATTTCAATGTTGGTTAATTTCTTTTTGCAAAGTTCTGCATTTGACTTTGCGATATCAATTATTGGTTCTTTAATTTTTATTGGGCTTATCGCTTACGATACGCAAAAAATAAAACAAAATTACTATCAATTTGCTGGTAATGCAGAGCTTGCAAATAAGGCGGCAGTGATAGGGGCTCTAAATCTTTATATGGACTTTATAAATCTATTTATAATGTTGCTTCGACTTTTTGGCGAAAGAAAATAGAATAATGTCAATAAAGGCAAATGAATTTGGCAAAATGACAAAGCTAATTATTTATCAAAATCCAAAATCAGCCATGCAATCCGGTAAAAAAAATACCGGTAAATGGCTTGTCATATTCGCTGGTAATGAAAATTATCGCTTTAAAGAGCCTTTAATGGGTTGGATTTCTGCCAAAAATACCAATTCACAACTTAAATATGAGTTTGCTAGTAAAGATTTGGCAATAAACTTTGCTAAAAAAAACAATTATCAATATGAGGTTAAGGAGCTAGCTAAGCCAAAAATTAAAGCCAAATCATATGCCGCAAACTTCACCAAACCAGCTCTATAAGACTCAACTAAGCTTAGAAAAGAAAGTCGTTGAGCTAATAGCAAGTCAAATTACAAAAAAGAATTTTGAGCTAGAAGCTTTTTTTAATGAAAGTTTTTTGGAAAATAGTCCTCTTTTTTATAATTCTGTTGATGTAAGAAATAGCGGTTTCAAAATTTCAGCAGTAGATACCAACTGTTTTCCTGCCGGATTTAATAATTTATCGGCAAAATCTATTGAGTTGGCGCAAAAAACAGCGGATGATTTTTTATCTAAGAATTTTCCAGAAGCAAAAAATATTGCAATCATTCCTGAAAGTCACACAAGAAATTTAAATTATTTGACCAATGTCAAAAATTTACAAAAAATTCTATCTTTTAAAAGAGTGGTTAAAATTGGTTCGTTAATTCCAGAAATTGATAAACCAACAAATTTTCAAGATGCAACTGGCGACTTGGTTGAGCTAAATCCAGTAATCAAAAATCAAAATAAGATTTTGGTAAATGATTGTGAGGTTGGTTTAGTGATTTTAAATAATGATTTGTCTGAAGGAGTTCCAGAAATTCTAAAAGATTGCACAGCGCCAATAATTCCATCAACAAAAATTGGCTGGTATAATCGTAGCAAATTTAATCATTTTACAAAATTTAATGAAATAGCCAAGCAAATTTCTAAAATTTTAGAAGTAGATCCATGGTTAATAACGACTTTTGTTGATATTTGTGAAAATATTAACTTCAAAGATAGAGTTGGTATTGATGAATTGGCGCAAAAAGTAGATAAAATTTTGCAAAAAACTAAGGAAAAATATCTTCAATATAATATAGATAAAGAGCCATATTGTTTTGTTAAAGCTGATAGCGGAACTTATGGTATGGCCGTTTGGAAGGTGACTTCTGCAAATGATATTTTAGAAATTAACAAAAAAGATCGCAATAAAATGAGTGCCACTAAAGGTTCAATTGCAAATAATAGAGTAATAATTCAAGAGGGTATCCCAACTATTGACAAGATTGATAATATGCCAGCTGAGCCTTTGATTTACTTAGTTGATGGTCAAGTAATTGGTAATTTATATCGTGTAAACCAATCAAGAGATGATTTGAGTAGCCTTAATGCTGCAGGGGCTATATTTTTTGATAGTATGGATCTTGATATGGCAAGAATTGAGCCAAAATATCAAGATGGCCATTTTAATATGGTAAATTCTCTTATTGCCAGAATCGCAGCAATAGCTGCTACCAAAGAGTTATTATAATTAACAATGAAAACATCTAAACCGGTTATTGGTATAGTTCCAGATTTTAAAGAAGGCTCACAAAATGGCTATTCTTTACGAGATTATTATGCACTAAGAGTTAATTATATAGAGGCAATAAACCATAATGGCGGTGCCGCAGTTATTTTGCCATATGATTATGGTTTAATTGATGATTACCTGGATTCAATTGATGGCTTGTTAATAGTTGGCGGTTTTTTTGATATAAATCCCAAAAGATATGGCGAAGAACTGCATCCCGAGTCAAATTTAAATGAGGTTCGTGAAAATTTTGAATATGCAATTGGTGAAAAAGCCCTAAAAAAAAGAATCCCGTTTTTTGGGATTTGTAATGGTATGCATTTAATAAATGTTTTACGTGGTGGCAGCTCAATTCAGCACATTCCTGATCACAAAGAATTTATTGAGCATGATCAAAAATATATAGAAGGATTTGATGATTACAGCAAGCAATATCACGAGGTAATATTGGAAAAAAAATCTAAATTATTAGAAATAGTGGGCCAAGAAAAAATGGTTACTAACTCATCTCATCATCAAGCTACTAAGAAGGTAGGCAGGGATTTAAAAATAAGCGCCAAAGCTTCGGATGGTATAATTGAAGCGATAGAAGACTTAAACTATGATTTCTTACTTGGGGTGCAATGGCATCCAGAATTTAACTGTTGCGAGGCTGATAATAAAATATTTCAATCTTTTATAAAGGCTGCCAATAATTATAAACAGCAAAAACTCTAAGATGTTACAAGAAAACAAGCTAAAACCTATTAGAATCGCCAAAGTTATTGCTGATTCTGGCTATTGTTCAAGAAGACAAGCTGAAGAGCTGATTTTAGAAGGTCGCGTACAAGTAAATGGCAAATTAATTGACACGCCAGCAACTCTAATTACCGATCAATCAATTAAAATTGATAATAAATTAATCAATGCCAAGCAAGATGTAAGATTGTGGCTTTTTCATAAGCCTGCGGGCTTTTTAACCTCGACTTTTGATCCTAAAAATCGTCAAAATATTTTTGATATTTTGCCTGAAGGAATGCCAAGAGTTATTTCAGTGGGTCGTTTAGATTATAACAGCGAAGGATTGTTATTATTAACTACCAGCGGCGATTTGGCGCGATATATGGAGTTGCCAAAAACTGGCTGGATTAGAAAATATAGAGTTAGGGCTCACGGCAAAATCAATCAAGAAAGACTGCAAAAACTTACCAAAGGCATTACTATTGAAGGCATCAAGTATAAATTTAGCGAGGTAGTTGTTGAATCGAGTGCTGGAACTAATAGCTGGTTAAAAATTTCGCTTAAAGAAGGCAAAAATCGCGAAATTAGAAAAGTTTTAGAAGAATTGGGATTGAAAGTTAATCGACTTATAAGAGTTTCTTATGGATCTTTTAATTTAGGCAATTTGCCAAAAGGGCAAATTCTTGAAATTAATAAAAAACAATTACAAAGTTTTTTACCAAAAAATTTACTTAACAATTAGCTAGCAACACTCCCTCTTTGGGGCACTAATTCTTAATAAAAATCGAATTTCTATTATCGCGCCCCGCCCCTGCGGGGCACTAAACTTAAAAGATCGAATTCTATGTTAGATACACCCCGCCCCTGCGGGGCACTAAACTTAAAAGATCGAATTCTATGTTAGATACACCCCGCCCCTGCGGGGCACCCCTCTAGAAGAGGGGAATTAATTTTAAATATGCTATGACTATTAAGCAAAATATAGGCAACTATAACCACAAAACTGCAGAATCTAAATGGCAAAAGGCTTGGCTTGAAGCTAAAGCTTTTGAATTTGATAAAAATTCTAGCAAAGAAAAATATTATGTTTTGGAGATGTTTCCCTACCCTTCGGGCAAAATTCACATGGGACATTTACGAAATTATGCAATTGGCGATGCCATAGCTCGTTTTAAAAATTTGCAGGGCTATAATGTTTTGCACCCAATGGGCTTTGATTCATTTGGTTTACCGGCTGAAAACGCCGCACTTGAACATAAAATTCACCCTAAGGATTGGACGCTAAAAAATATCGAAACCATGCGTAAAAATCTTAAATCAATTGGTTTATCAGTAGATTGGCAAAGAGAAGTTGCCACTTGCTTGCCAGATTATTTTAAACATGAACAAAAAATCTTTATTGATTTTGTCAAGGCCGGCTTGGCTTATCAAAAAGAATCGGAAGTTAATTGGGATCCAGTTGATCAAACAGTTCTAGCTAATGAGCAAGTTATTGATGGTAGAGGTTGGCGCAGTGGGGCTCTGGTTGAAAAGAAAAAATTAAAGCAGTGGTTTTTAAAAGTTTCAGAATTTAGTGAAGAATTATTAGCTGAGCTTAAAAATTTATCAGGCTGGGACAGTCGAGTTTTATCAATGCAAGAAAAGTGGATTGGTAAAAGCGAGGGTTTAGAAATTGATTTCGAAATTGCTAATTCAGATCAAAAAATCAAAGTTTATACCACGCGTCCTGATACAATTTTTGGCGCTTCCTTTTTAGCAATTTCCCCAGATCACCCTGTTGCCACAGAAATTGCCAAAAAAGATCAAAAAGCCGAGCAATTTATTGCTGATTGCAAGAAAAATGCAGTTGATAATCAAACCCTAGAAAAGCAAGAAAAACAAGGATATAAAACTTCTATTCAAGTTAGAAATCCTCTTAATCAAGAAATTTTACTAGATGTTTATATCGCTAATTTTGTGTTGATGGATTATGGTTGTGGTGCAATTTTTGGCTGTCCAGCTCATGATGAAAGAGATTTTGAATTTGCTACAAAATATAATTTAAAAATCACCCAAGTAATTCAAGGTAAAAATAATGAAGAATTACCATTTACCAGCGAAGGGAAATTAATAAATTCTGCGGTTCTAAATGGCATAAACAGTAATGAAGCCAAGGAAAAAGTTTTTGAAATTTTATCAGCTAAAAAACAAGCCACCAAAAAAACCAATTATAAACTGCGTGATTGGGGCATTTCTAGGCAAAGATATTGGGGCTCGCCAATCCCGATGCTTTATTTGGAAGATGGTAGAGTGGTGCCAGTGCCACAAAATCAATTACCAGTTGAACTTCCTGCTGAACCAAAATTTGACGGCAATGGCAATCCGCTAGCCAATCATCCAACTTGGAAATACACAACTTACATAGATGAAGATGGTAAAGAGCTAAAAGCTATTAGAGAAACCGATACTTTTGACACTTTTTTTGAAAGTTCTTGGTATTTTTTGCGTTTTATTGATCCAAAAAATGATGAGTTGGCCTTTGATAAAAATTTAGTCAATAAATTAATGCCAGTTGATCAATATATTGGCGGTATTGAACACGCGGTCTTGCATCTTTTGTATGCTAGATTTTTCACTAAAGCTTTGAAGAAATGCGGCTATTTAAATTGCGCTGAACCATTTAAAAATCTTTTAACGCAAGGCATGGTTTGTCATCAAACCTTTAAGGATAAAGATGGTAAATGGCTTTATCCAAGCGATGTAGTTAAAAAAGAAGATGGCAAATTTTATGACATTAACTGCAGGCAAGAAGTAACTGCTGGTCGAAGTGAAAAAATGAGCAAATCCAAGAAAAACGTGGTTGAACCACTTCACATAATTGATGCTTACGGTGCTGATACGGCGCGCCTTTTCATGCTTTCTGACACCCCTCCTGAAAGAGATTTGGAGTGGCTTGATAGTGGTATTAATGGTTGTTGGGTTTATGTTAATCGCTTATGGAGGTTATTTTTGGGATTTTTACAAGATTTTGATCTTAAAAATTGTGATTCAGGGGTAAAGCTTGATAATCTCGATGATAAAAATTCACAAGAAATTTTAAAACTAACTCACAAAACAATTGCTCTAGTTAGGCAAGAATATGAAAATATGGCTTTCAATGTGGCAATTGCTAAAATTCGTGAATTTTCAAATGCTTTAGAAAAATTTAAACCGCAAGATCAAGAATCTAAAAATGTTATGTTTTTTGCTTTAAAAAATTTAACAATTTTAATGGCGCCAATAATGCCGCATTTAGCTGAAGAATTATGGCAAAAATTGGGCTTTAAAGATTTGGTTGTTGCTCAATCATTTCCATCTTTTGAAGAAAAGCTAACTATCGACGATGAAGTCGGTATAGCTTTGCAGGTATGTGGTAAGTTAAGAGCGGTAATTAAGGTTAAAAAAGATTTGTCAAAAAATGAGTTAGAAAAACTAGCTTTTGATAATGAAAATGTTAAAAAATTTACAGATGGCAAAGAAATCAAAAAAGTGATTGTGGTACCAGGTAAATTAGTTAATATAGTTGCAACTTAGCGTGAAAAAAAGCAAAAAAGATTCAAAAACTTCAATTTTATCCAAGATTAATATCCCGGCAGATCTTAAAAAACTTAATTTATCACAAATTAAGCAATTAGCAGATGAATTGCGATTAGAAACTATTAACTCGGTATCACAAACTGGTGGTCACTTAGGTGCCGGGCTTGGAGTGGTAGAGTTAACCTGCGCTTTGCATTATGTCTTTGATACACCAAAAGATCGCTTAATTTGGGATGTTGGCCATCAAGCCTATCCGCATAAAATTCTTACTGGCAGAAAAGATAAAATAACCACAATTCGTCAAGCCGGAGGTTTGTCTGGCTTTACTAAAAGAGCAGAAAGCGAGTACGATCCTTTTGGCGCAGGGCATAGCTCAACTTCAATTTCTGCGGGTTTAGGGATGGTGGTGGCCAAAAAAATCAAGCAAGAAAAATCAAATGTTATTGCTGTAATTGGTGATGGCGCTATGTCGGCAGGCATGTCTTTTGAAGCGCTTAATAATGCAGGGGCTTTGGCTGATGAATTTTATAGAAATAATCGCCTAATTGTTATTTTGAATGATAATGATATGTCGATTGCGCCACCAACTGGTGCATTTTCCAATTACTTATCAAGGCTAGCCGCCTCTAAATCATATCTTAAGATTCGCGATTTTTCAAAAAAAATTGTTGATAAATTACCAGAAACAATTGGCAAATTTCCGCGAAAATTCGAAAAAGCTGCCAAAGATTGGTGGATGGGTGGCAATATTTTTGAAGAAATGGGCTTTTATTATATCGGGCCAATTGATGGCCATAATTTAGATGTTTTGGTGCCAATTTTAAAAAATATTCGCGATAGCAAATCAACTGATCCAATTTTAATTCATTTAGTGACTGAAAAAGGTCGTGGCTACAATAATATCATTGAAAGTGATGACAAATTACACGCAGTTGTTAAATTTGATCCAAAAACAGGCGAACAATTTAAAAAAAAATCTGAATTTGACAGCTATTCCAAAATTTTTGGTACTAAGTTAGCTGAGTTGGCAAAAAAAGATAAAAAAATTACCGCTATAACTGCTGCTATGCCAAGTGGCACAGGTTTAGATATTTTTGCTAAAAACTTTAACGATCGATTATTTGATGTTGGTATTGCTGAACAGCATGCCGTCACTTTTGCCGCTGGCATAGCCTGCGAAGGATTAAAACCATATGTTGCAATTTATTCAACTTTTTTACAAAGAGCTTATGATCAGATTGTTCACGATGTAGCTATTCAAAAATTGCCAGTGCGTTTTTGTATTGATCGCGCTGGGTTTGTGGGCGCTGACGGCCCTACTCATGCTGGGTCTTTTGATATATCATTTTTAATCAATTTACCAAATTTTATTTTGATGGCGCCCGCTGATGGTCAAGAATTGGTAAAAATGCTCAATACCGCCAATGAAATTAACGATTTCCCTTGTGCAATTCGCTATCCAAGAGGAGATTTCAAAGGTAAAATTGATTATAAAGACGGCGAGGTTTTAAAAATCGGTAAAGCTAGAATTATTCAAAAAGGGCAGAAAATAGCCATAATTAGCTATGGCACAATTTTAGAAAATGTTTTGCAGGCGACAAAAACTATTGAAGAAAAGTTAAGTCTAAAAATTACTATAATTGACGCCAGATTTGCCAAGCCTTTTGATCAAAAATTAATTAAAGAGATTGCTAAAAATCATCAATTTTTAATCTCGGTTGAAGAAGGCGCGATCGGTGGTTTTGGTAGTGTTTTAGATAATTTTTTACAAAGTGAAGGTTTGATTGAAAGATATAATCTTAAATTTCGCTCATTTTTTATGAAAGATGAATTTATCGAGCATGATTCTCAGGAAAATATGCAAAAAAAATCAAATTTAGATGCAAAATCGATTGCCTACTTTGTTATAAAAAATCTATCTGACAAATAAAATGAAAAAAACTTTACAAAATCTTGGTCAAAAAACCGATTACAATCTAAATCAAATTGATAAAAAAATTTTAGAAAAAGTCGATAACCCGCATCAAGATTTGGATTATTTAATTCGTTTTACATGTCCAGAATTTACCTCAATTTGTCCAGTAACTGGTCAGCCAGATTTTGCTTATATTGTTATTGATTACGTACCAAGCAAAAAAATGGTTGAGAGTAAATCTCTAAAATTATATCTTTTTTCCTTTCGTAATCATGGAGCATTTCATGAAGATTGCACTGTGCAAATTGCTAAAGATATTATTGATCTTATAAAACCAAAATTTTTAAGAGTTGGCGGTTATTGGTATCCAAGAGGCGGTATTCCAATCGATGTTTTTTTTCAATATGGCAAATTGCCAAAAAATATTTGGTTGCCAGATCAAGGAATTTCAACTTATAAAGCGCGATGAATCAATATTCACATTTTGTTTTACCATATTTAGATCCAGTTTTAGTTTCTATTGGCCCCCTTCAAATTCGTTGGTATTCTTTGGCTTATATTTTTGGTATTTTAGCTACACTTTTCTGGCTTGGTAAAGTTAATAAAAAAGAAAATATTATGTCGGCCAAGGCATTCGATAACTGGCTTACTTGGGCGGTACTTTCAGTTATTTTAGGAGGGCGTTTGGGATATGTCTTATTTTATAATTTTGGCTATTTTATCCATAACCCTCTAGAAATTTTTGCCTTTTGGCAAGGTGGCATGTCTTTTCATGGTGGGCTGATTGGCTCAGGAGTGGGTATGTTTTTATTCTGCAAAAGAAATCAAGTAGATTTTCTTAAACTAACCGACAATTTGTCAGTTGCAGCGCCAATAGGATTATTCTTGGGCAGAATTGCTAATTTTATTAATATGGAGCTTTATGGTCGTTTTACTGACTCAAAATTTGGTATAATTTTCCCTAATGCCGGACTTTATCCAAGACATCCTAGCCAATTATATGAAGCTTTTTTGGAAGGGATTGTACTGTTTGCCGTCCTTATTATTTGTCGCCAAAAAGAAAAAATCTATCAAATAAAAGGATTGTTAACCGGAATTTTCTTGATTGGCTATGGTTTGGCAAGGTTTATTGTCGAATTTTTTCGTGAACCCGATGATCATCTTGGATTTATTTTTGAGCAAATAACTATGGGACAAATTTTGTCATTACCAATAATTTTGGTTGGATTTTTGGTTATTTTTTACAAAAAAATTCTTGAGAAAGTCTAAAAATTTTTTACTAAAAATACTTGACAAAAACTGGTGGTTTTTAATTAAAGAACTCGAGAGCTTATAAACTTGTCAATCTAGCTATATCAATAACAAGACTTTTATCAAGAGCCCATTTACTGCCTTTAAAGAAGGCAAAACTGTCAAGAAGTTTATTTAACAAAAACTTAAATATTTTTCTTTACTGCAGTAAAATATCATGTCAAAAATTGACCTCCCTTATTAAAAATTTGTTTAGGAATTTATTTAATTAATGTTAGTTCAAGATCAGCAAATAAAAAATGACAGCGCAACTGAGCATAAAGTTTTCTTAGAAAATTTTAAGCAACTAATTATTGCTAATTTTAGTGTTGAAGTTTTTGATAAATGGTTTGCTGAGTTAGATATTCTATTAATTAATAATTCAGAAATTATATTTAAAGCTCCTTCAAAATTTGTTCGTGATTGGGTTAAAAGAGAATATTTAGAAGGCAAAAATTCTAAGATCCTAATCGCATTAAAAAATATTCAGCCAACCATTAAAAAAATAGGTATCGTTTTTATAGCCCAAGATCTTGATCACGATATTAATAATATTGAGTTAAAAGCTCAGCCTAACAAAGTCTTAAATTTATCATCGCATGACAATGTTTTTGCTTTTGGCACTGAATTAAGTCAGAGATTTACTTTTGATAGTTTTGTAAGTTGTAAATATAATAAGTTAGCGGTTTCAATGGCCAAAATTGCGTCTGGTCTTGATGCCCAAGTTAATCTATTCAACGATAAAATTCCCCTTTACATACATGGCGGGGTTGGTATGGGAAAAACTCACTTGGCGCAATCAATCGCTTGGCAATTAAAAGAAGCCGACAAAAGCAAAAAGATAGTCTATCTTTCGGCTGAAAAGTTCATGTATCACTTTGTTAGATCGATCAAAGACAATGATATCATGTCTTTCAAAGAAAAAATGCGCTCAGTAGATGCTTTAATAGTTGATGATGTTCAATTTATTGCTGGTAAAGAAAGCACTCAGCAAGAATTTATGAATTGCTTTAATTCTTTAGTTGAAGACAATAAGCAAGTAGTTTTGGTTTGCGATAGATGTCCGACTAATCTTGAAAATATTGACGAAAAATTAAAATCAAGAATTGCCGGGGGGATGGTAATTAATTTCAAAAGTCCCGATTTTAATGATCGTTTAACAATTTTAAGACAAAAGTCAAAAATAATGGAGCAAAATATTGAAGAAGAAATTCTACATTTTATAGCTCAAAATGTTAAAACCTCAGTACGAGATCTTGAAGGAGCTTTAAAAAAGCTTGTCGCTGAAAAATTATTTTTGAATGAAGAAATATCAATCAGCAATGCTCAAAAAATATTGGGTTCATATGTTGCAAAAAACAACTCGACAGCGGTAAACATAGCTAAAGTTCAAAAGATTGTGGCCAATTTTTACAACATTAAAATATCTGACTTAACTTCAGCTAGTCGCCTCAGGTCAATTGCTAGGCCAAGACAGGTTGCTATGTATTTGTGCAAGAGCTTGACAAATGAAAGTTTGCCAAAGATTGGTGAAAAATTCGGTGGCAAAAATCATGCTACAGTTATTCACTCATGTAAGACTGTTGATAAATTAATATTGCAAGATGCAAATCTTATTGCTGATATAAAATCTTTGGAAGATAAAATAGTCAGCTAATTATAAATAATGTCACAAACTTGTTGGATAATAGGTGCAAGCCATGGCATAGGAAGTTCCCTTGCTAAAAAATATTATGATCAAGGCTACAATATAGCAATTTCTGCGCGAAGCAAAGATAATCTTGTCTCTTTAAAGCAAAATCTTGTCAAAAATCAATCTTTGCAAGTCTTGGTTGCTGATTTTGACGTAAATGATCTATCTAACTTTGAAAAAGCCAAAGGTAAAATCATAAAACAATTTAAAAAAATTGATCTGGTCATTTTTTGCTCAGCAATCTATGAGCAGATGAATATTTTTGATTTTGATATTGATTTTGCGCAACAAATTATCCGCACCAATTTAGGAGGATGTCTTAACTTGTTAAAAGTAATTATACCACAAATGCAAAAGCAAAAATCTGGAAACATTGCATTAGTTGCAAGCGTTGCTGGTTATTGTGGATTGCCAAATTCCTTAGCTTACGGCGCTTCTAAAGCTGCAATAATTAACTTGGCGGAAGGAATTTATTCACAACTTAAAGCCAAAAATATAAATCTATCAATTATCAATCCAGGATTTGTTGACACTAGGTTAACTAAAAAAAATAAATTTCCAATGCCATTTATAATTTCGCAAGCAGAAGCGGCAGATGAAATCTTTGCTGGCCTGAATCAAAATAAATTTGAAATTCATTTTCCTAAAAAATTTACTTTATTTCTAAAAATCTTAAAGCTAGTACCATATAAGCTATACTTCTATATAATCAAAAAACTTTTATAAATCATGCAGATTGCAAGAAAACTTATTATAATTTTTGTTTTAATACTAACCTCATCTTGCGCTTATATTGAAAAATACCGCGTTGAACCAGAATCTCCTCAAGGTTTAAAGGGTGGAGTAAAAGCTGATGTTAAAGAATTTTTTAACGGAGACGTAAATGCATTTTCTATAAAATTCGATGCTAATGATAAAATAGTAGCTAGTAGAATAATCAAAATTAATGGAAGTTGGGAAGATGATAAAGGAATCATTAGGCAGCAATTTATTAACCATAAGGGCGAAAAAGATTCAAGAACTTGGCTAGTAACAATTGAGGGTGAAAATGGAGATTTTACGGCTATTGGTCATGACATCTTGGCTCCAGCGCAAGGTATTCAAACCGGCAATATTGTGCAAATGACCTATACCCTATCTAAGAATGAATCCGGAGTTAAAACTAATATTGATTATAAGGATCAAATGTATCTAGTTGACGAAAATTCAATGATTATGATCTCTAAATTATCAAAAAAAGGCAAGTATATAGGTAAAGAAGTTATTTCTATGTCAAAAGATGCTAGCTCAAGCAATAAAACTTCATCTATAAAAGACAAAAAAATATTTGCACCTTCCATTAAAACTGTTAGCTCGCAAGAGAAAAAAGAAATTCTAGAGTAACCCAAATCCTATCTATATTTCTATATAGATGGAATTTCGTATTATTTTTGTAATTTTAAGTAAACAAAGTAAGATAGGCCGGCAATAAACAGTAATATCAGTAAAAATAATGATATTACAATCGCAAAATATAAAATAACTAAGCCAGACAAAGTTGCCACAATTAAAATGCCGTATTTCTTGAAGTTAGTTTTAAACTTCTGCCACAAGCTTTTTGCTTTTCTTGTGTTTTCGCTATCTCGATGATTGATGATAATAATTTTTTTAGGCATAGGCTATATGAATTGCTGCAGCTCCGAAGCTAAAATTTTTGTAACTAACTTTTTCAAAGCCTGCATTTTTTATCATATTGGCAAAATTTTCTTGGTCAGGAAATTTGCGAATCGACTCCACTAAATATTGATAAGATTGACGATCATTTAAAACAAGCTCACCAATTTTTGGAATTATTTTAAAAGAATAGCAATCATAGATTTTTTGTAAGAAATAATCATTTACCTTTGAAAACTCTAAACAAACAAATTTACCACCTTTTTTTAGAACTCTTTTAGCTTCGCTCAAGCCCTTATCAATATTGGTAAAGTTTCTTATGCCAAAAGCTATTGTGTAAAAATCAAAATAACCATCTTCAAACTTAAGATTCTCACCGTCATTGCAAATAAATTCTAAATTATTAAAGCCAAATTTATGAAGATTTCTTTCTTTGCCAACTTCAAGCATCTCTTGATTTATGTCGACAACTTTGATATTTGAATCAATGCCTAGCTTTGTAAATTTTCTGGCCATACGAAAGGCAATATCCCCGGTTCCACCAGCAACATCAATAATTTGACAGGTCTTTTCTTTAGTAAATTTATCTTGCCTAGAAAAATTGATTTCTTTTACCATTTCATTTTTCCAGTGACGATGAACGGTTCCACTCATTAAATCATTCATCAAGTCATATTTTGTGGCAACATTTGAAAAGATATCTTTTACCAAGTTAGACTTTTTATCTTTATCAACTGTTTTAAAGCCAAAATGAGTTTTATTATCCATTATGTTAAAAGTTAGTGATTTTGATTTTGACCTGCCTACAGATTTAATAGCACAAGAGCCCAATAAATCTAAAGAACAAACAAAAATGTTGGTTTTTGATGATAATTGCCAAATGCTAGATAAGCAAGTAATAGATTTGCTAAATTATATCAGTGAAGGTGATGTAGCGGTTTTTAATGATGCTAAGGTAATTAAGGCCAAATTAAGAGCAAAAATAAAGCGCAATCATTCAATTCTTGATTTTAACCTTGATCAACAAATTAAAAAAGAGCGTAATTCAATAATTTGGCAAGCACTATGTCGTCCAGCCAAAAAGGTTAATGAAGGTGATGTTTTAGAAATTGCTGATGATTTTCAAGCGCAAGTTAAGAAAAAAATGGATAATGGCCTGATTATTTTACACTTTTCTTATGAAACAAAAGATTTTTTTGAAAAAATTGATAAATATGGATCTATACCACTGCCTCCATATATAAAAAGAGACGAGCAGCTAGAGTCAGATCTGGCAAGCTACCAAACAATATATGCAAATAATGGAGTAGCGGTTGCTGCTCCAACTGCAGGATTACATTTTAGTCCAAATTTAATGGAAAAAATTAAGCAAAAAAAAGCTAAAATTGCTTTTGTAACCTTAAATGTAGGTGCCGGAACTTTTTTGCCAGTTAAGAGTGATCTTATTCAAGATCATACAATGCACACCGAATCATTTTCTATCTCCCAAGAAACCGCAGACATAATTAACAATGCTAAAAAATCAGGGAATAAGATAATAGCTATTGGTACGACTTCGCTTAGAGTCTTAGAATCGGTTGTGGATAAAAATGGAAGTGTTAGAGAATGTGTTTCTGATACTAAAATATTTATTTATCCGCCATATGATTTTAAAATAGTAGATATTTTGATGACCAATTTTCATTTACCAAAGTCTACTTTGTTTATGTTGATTTGTGCATTCATAGGAACTAATCAGTCTCATCAATTATATAAATACGCCATTGAAAAAAAATATCGCTTTTATTCTTATGGTGATTCTACTTTATTAATAAGAAAAGCCATTTAAAAACTATAGAAATAGTGATTAAATTTTAATTAACAAAATCAAAATAACATGAAATTAATCGTAGCAAACTGGAAAATGAATCACGGTTTTGGTGAAATTGGTGAGTGGTTACAAGTTTATCTTAATGCGGTTACCCAAAATGTTAATGCATTGGAGGATAAAAGGGTTGTTTTATGCCCTCCTTTTCATGTAATTGAATATATAGACAGTGAGCTGGTTGCAGCCGCCATGAGCTACTATGAAGAAGAATTCAAAAAAGAGGGCAAAGAGATGTCTGATTTTTCTCAGGATGAAATTCAAGATATGATCATGAATACTAGAGCTATTAGCTTAGGCGCGCAAGATTGCCATTATCGTCAAGAAGGGGCCTACACTGGCGATATTAGCGCTAAAATGCTTGCCGAAGTTGGTTGTGAATTTGTGATAGTTGGGCACTCAGAAAGGCGCACTTATCATGGAGAAAGTGATAAAATGGTTGCTCAAAAAGTGAAAGTTGCCGTTCAAAATGGTATTTTACCAGTGATTTGCATAGGTGAACCTCAGGATATTAGAGAAAAAGGTAAGCATTTTGAGTTTATTAATAATCAGCTCGCTACTTCAGTTCCGCAAGACCTTGAATTTGTTAATTTAGTTATAGCTTATGAACCAATTTGGGCAATCGGTACCGGCAAAATTCCAAACACTGATCAGCTACAAGAAGTAGCTAAAAACATTGAAGATTTTGTTGCCAAGAATTTAGCTGGTCGTGTGCAAAATCTTTTCATCTTATATGGCGGATCAATAAGCTCGGCAAATGCTCAACAATTAATGAATACCAAAGGAATTTCTGGACTGCTAGTTGGTAAGGCGAGTCTTGATGCTGAAGAATTCTGCAAAATAGTTGGTCTAAAATCCTAAACTTTAATCATAAATTTTAAATCTATGACAAAATCACAAATCAAAACAAATCAAACTCGTCTTGAAAGTGACTCAATGGGTGAAATTGAAGTACCAGCTGATGCATATTATGGCGCACAAACCGCAAGAAGTGTCAAAAATTTCCCAATTTGCAATGATAATGCAGGCCACAAAATGCCAAAAGAGATGGTTGAAGCCATGATTTTGGTTAAAAAAGCCGCAGCCTTGGCTAATCAAGAAATTATGCAAAATGATAAAACAGCTAAAAGTTACCAAAAATATTCAGACGATATTGCTAGCAAAATAATTGATAGTGCAGATCAAATTTTAGCCAACTTTGATTGGTTCTATGAAAATCATTTTCCGTTAGTTATTTGGCAAACTGGTTCTGGAACTCAAACCAATATGAATTGCAACGAAGTAATTGCAGGACTTGCTAACGAAAAAGCAACTGGTCAAAAAGGTGGCAAATCGCCAATTCACCCCAATGATCATGTTAATCTAGGACAAAGCTCAAATGATACTTTTCCAACCGCAATGCATATTTGTGCCACTCTTTTGGTTTATAACAAATTAATGCCAACCCTTTTTAGATTTTATGATGAGTTAAAGGCTAAGGAAGAAGAGTTTAAAAATATTGTAAAAATTGGTCGAACTCACACCCAAGACGCAACACCTTTAACCTTAGGCCAAGAATTTTCTGGCTATAAATATCAGATTTTTAATAATATTTTGCGCTTAAATTCTACAGTTGAAAATGTGATGTCTCTGGCACAAGGTGGTACAGCAGTTGGCACTGGCCTAAATTGTCATCCACAATTTGCTCAAAAATTTGCTGAAAAAATTTCTGAAATTTCAAAAATTGCTGATAAAGTTGCTAATTTTGGTAAAAAATCTCAAGAAAGTAAAGAATTTGCAGAAGTTAAAAATTTATTTACTGATCATCAAAATAATTTTATTACTAACCCCAATAAATTTGAGTCTTTAGCAAGTTGCGATGGTTTGGTCGAGCTTTCTGGTACGCTTAATACTATTGCCACTTCTTTGATGAAAATTGCCAATGATATTCGCTTTTTAGCATCTGGCCCGAGATCTGGTCTTGGTGAAATTTCATTGCCAGAAAATGAGCCGGGTTCATCAATCATGCCGGGCAAGGTTAATCCAACGCAGTGTGAAGCACTTACCATGATTGCTTGTCAAGTTATGGGAAATCATCTAGCAGTTACTGTTGGTGGCTCCAATGGTCATTTTGAGCTAAATGTATTTAGGCCAATGATAATTGCCAATATCACCAATTCAATGAATTTAATTAGTGATGGCATTAATAGTTTCATTGACCAATGCTTGATTGGCATCAAACCTAATCAACAAAGAATAAATCAACTCTTGGAGCAATCTTTGATGCTAGTTACCGCCTTAAATCCTTATATTGGCTACGACAATGCTGCTAAAATCGCTAAAACCGCCCATCAAGACGGTTCAACTTTAAAAGAAGCTGCTATTAAGTTAGGATTGGTAAAAGCTGAAGATTTTGATAAGTGGGTTGATCCAAAGAAGATGGTTTAGTTGAGAAGTTTCTAGTAAATTTTTAACGAAGATTGCTTCATATTTATTATTTTTAGATATAATTAGATATTTTTTGGATATTTAATCCTTAATAAATTATACCAAAATTCACCTTTAATAGCATATTTGGATAAAGGATTTTTAAGGATCAAATTTAAGAGAAAAAACCTTGTGTATCATGATATACAGAAGATTTTTCTTTTGAATTTTAGACTAAAAAGATGAAGCATAAAGTGGGTGTTTTGAGGTTAAAATGGCATAATATTCAAAAATTATCTAGTGCTAATTACAATACTTTAAAAAGTTAAATTGAAGGATTTGGCAAAGATAAAAAGAGTCATTTCAGTTGGTAAGGGCAGATGTGTTGTTTATCAGATTATTAACAAATCTTAAATTAGTGAATAAAAATCAAGACTACCCGAATCTACTTAGAGATTTTAAAAAATATTTTTACGGCGAAAATTATGAACATGAAAAAGGTATTTCAGAAAATACTATAATTAGTCAAATCCATGAAATGAAGAGAAATCACGAGGTGTTTTCTATCTTTAATAATGCAATAAAAGAATCCCAGGAAGAAGAAAATTTTAGAGAACTTTTTTCTTCAAATAGATATCTATGGAATATAATTCTTAACGACTATTTTAAGAGCCAGGCTTTATTTATCAGAAGGCTAACCGATAAGAATGAAAAGTCGGCATCACTAATCTCGATTCTTAATAAGATTCAAAGAAACTTGCATTACGATGAATTAAATACAAAGATTTTTGAGATTTATAAAAATTCAATAAGCAAAGAGAACTTAAAATATATTGAAAAACTAGCATTAGATATCAAATTTACTAGAATGTTTTCTTGCCAATATATAGAGGACATGAAAGAAAGATTAGATTCTAAAGAAATAAATGAAGTTAGAAATTATACAGATAAATATCTTGCCCATGCAGACATAGCGCCAAAAAAAGTTAATCTGAATATTAATAAGATTAAAAACTGCCATCAAGTAATTATTGCAACATTTAAATCAATATACTTTCTTCTTTTTGGGGCTGACGGAAGTTTTTTGACAAAGGTTTCTTTGAATAAAATTGATGTTTTAAAAAATGCAAATAATCCATTTCTTACAAACATGCCTAGATAAACTTGGTCAAGAGAAAGACATGGTGCACTTCGTGCTTGCAAACGCCTATTTTCTGAACTCGCTAGCGTTTATTAAGTAAAATTACGGCTTTTTTGTTGACTTTCAAATGTATTTATCTCACACTATCTAACATTATATCACATTTATATGTTGCATTATGGATTGGAAAGATTTTAGAGTAAATAAAAGGCTAAATTTAAGACCAAATATTATTGAAGAAGTTTATTCTTTAATTGCAAAAATTGATTCTGTTAAAAATAGCTTTTCTTTAACTAACAATCTTTTACCTCAAACTATTAGTCGCCTTACCTCATCTTTAATTGTAACCTCTGCTGGTGCCTCAAATAGAATTGAAGGAAATAAACTAACAGATAATCAGGTTGAGAAGCTTTACAAGAATTTAAATATTCAAAAGTTCAAAACCAGAGACGAACAAGAAGTTGCTGGATATATAGAGGTTTTACAAGAAATATTAGCTAATTATCAAAATATTAAAATAAGCGAATCTATAATTTTGGGTTTTCATGACCAAATGTTAAAATATAGTGAAAAAGATTCTAGACATAAGGGAGTATATAAATTTGGATCAAATCGAGTAGAAGCAAAAGATCATGATGGCAATTTAGTTGGGGTTATTTTTGATCCAACCCCACCTCATTTAGTTAAAAAGGAAATTCAAGAACTCGTTGAGTGGTATAACTTTTCCAAAAATGAAGGACAAAAACATCCTTTAATTTTAATTGCTAATTTTATCTTTGAATATTTAGCGATTCATCCTTTTCAAGATGGTAATGGAAGAACCAGCAGATTGTTGACAAATTTAATGCTCTTACAGTCAGGTTACAACTTTACCAATATCGTCTCTCATGAAAAACTAATAGAAAACAATAAAGCTGATTATTATTTGGCTTTAAACAAAACCCAAAAAACTTGGAAAACTGAAAATGAAGATATTTCGCAGTGGTTATTATTTTTCTTAAAAATTGTTGATGGACAGGCGGAGAAAGCTTTAGGTATTTTAAGAGGAGAAACAATTGAACATTTGCTATCAGAAAAACAGATAGAATTATGGAATTGGGCTTTGTCATTAGAGAAAAAAGAATTTTCACGAAAAGATGCAATTGAAGCAACAGGATTTCCACCTAGAACCGTTGAAGCAATAATTAAAAAATTATTTGATCTGAAAAAGTTAGACAGGATTGGTGAAGGTAGAGGAATTAGGTATAGAATATTAAGATGATAAATATGAGAAAAACAAATTATAAAAGCCAAATTTTTCTTAAAAAAACTGAAGAACTTAGCAAAAAATACAAAAAGAAAGTCATTATCTATTTGGATATACTGGGAATAAAAGATTTTACTTTAAATCAGAATACTTCAGATAATGAATTGTGTGAAGTATATCAAATCTTAAAAAATATAGCAGATAGCTTTTCTAAAGATGATCATTTAAAAAAATTTCTGAATTTTAGTGAAGAAGAATATTCCTTAAAAATAGCAACTGAGGATCTAGATTTCTCAATTTCGATTCTAAGTGATTCAATCATTATCTCATTTTCTAAGAATTTTTTATTTCTTCTACCTTGGGTTTTAAGAATAACTCGATTTTTACAGATAATATTAATTTTTCATGGATTATTGGCTAGGGGCGCTGTGACTTGTAATAAAATATATCACACAAAAAATGATACAACAATGCTTTTTGGTAAAGGATTGGTAGAAGCTTACACGCTAGAAAGTAAAGGTGATGATCCAATTATGCAGATAGAAAATAAATTATGGAATCAGTATAAAAGAATGATGGAGAAAGAAGGAGAACTAGAGTCAATTTTTAAAAAAAATTGCACCACAAAAGGTGATTTAAAATTTGTAGAACAGGTATTTTTTGCTAGTTCTAAAACAGCATTTATCGAAAAAAAGCCTGAAAACAAAATTTGTTATAGGCATTTTTATGATCTGGAGCATACTTTGCATCAACTATCTGAAAATAATTTTATAAGAAAATCTGATAGCAATTACTTTTTGTCTATTGTGGATAAAAATATTGAAAAATTTCAAAATGATAAAAATATTTTAGGAAAATGGCAGGTAACTAAAAAATTGATTGAATGGGAATTGGATATTTCAAGAAATATTCTCTGATCTCCATTTCGGTCGTCCTTTTTTATACTCAGCAATATCAAGGCTAAATGCCCTGTTATCCTGAATTTTTTGGCAAGATTCTCCAAAAACTCTTAGAAATCTCCATATTACAAATTAAAAATTTTGAGTATTTCTTCAAAATTTTGTCTCCGCTTTAGAAAAAGATAAAACTGATTAGAAATTCTGAGAGCGGGTGAGTAAAAGGCTTGTGAGTAATGATGAGTAATTGTTAGTAAATGTGAGTAGTTGTGAGTACTCCATAGTAACTCTGAGTACTGGCGGATGGAAAGGGATGGCGCACTTCGTGCTTGCAAACGCCTATTTTCTAAACTCACTAGCGTTCGTTAAGTAAAATTACAGCTTTTTGTCGAACCGCATTTGGGTTCGACTCTTATCTCATCATCATAAATTATATTTTAGATGTAAACACACGCTTCGCTTAAAGTGTTGACATCTAAAATATAATTTATGGCGGAGAGAAAGGGATTCGAACCCTTGATACAGTTACCCGTATACCTTCTTAGCAGGAAGGTGCCTTCAGCCACTCGGCCATCTCTCCGTAATTTAACTATTTAATCACAAGTTCGCTTTGCTTTTTTCGCCTAAAGGCTCAAAGTCAAAGCTCACCTCGGGGATTGCGTCGTTTACGCTCCTGATCCCGCTTTTCTTGGAAAAATTATGCGTTTAGGCATAATTTTTTTGAAGAAAAGCCTCGGCCATCTCTCCGTAATTTAACTATTTAATCACAAGTTCGTTTTGCTTTTTTCGCCTAAAGGCTCAAAGTCAAAGCTCACCTCGGGGATTGCGTCGCTTACGCTCCTGATCCCGCTTTTCTTGGAAAAATTATGCGTTTAGGCATAATTTTTTTGAAGAAAAGCCTCATGGATTGCGTTGCCTTCTTTAAAAAACCATTTTACCCCAATTATAATAATTTAAGATAATTAAAGTCTTAAAAAAGCTAAATAAAAGTGTCATCCAAGTTAGTAGCGATATATCTTAAATGCAAACTTGTTTTTATTAAAAGCTTAGATAAAATCTTTTTTCTCTCTTTTTCAAGAGTTTTATTTTGATCAAAAATTTATTCAAAAGTTCTTAATTGCTATCGTAGCTCAGTGGTAGAGCACTTCATTGGTAATGAAGAGGTCGGCGGTTCAATCCCACTCGATAGCACCAGCTTATGCCAACATTCATATTTCTATAATTTGAAAATGTTTTAACGTTCTTATCTTTCTCTTAAAAGATAAATTTAGCAAAATCAAAATAATGTTTAACAATAGCGCCTAATTTAGAGTAAAAGTTATTGGTATTAAAATATTTGACGATCTTTTTGAATCTTTGTTTGCTTCAAATTGCCATGTTTTTATAGTTTTTAATGCTGCTTCATCAAGAATTTCATAACCACTAGATTGTTTAATCGATAAATCTTCTACAGCTCCGTTATTTTTAATAAAAACCTCAATCACTACAGTGCCTTGTTGTTTTTTAAGGCGGGCGATTTTGGGATATTGCGGTGGTTGATTATTTATTTTTTCGACCAAATCAGATTTGGTTATGGCGCCAAATTTTTTATTAGAATTTATTGCGGTTAAGCCCGAAGTAATTTGTTTTAGATTGCCTTTATTCTCTAAATTATCTTGATCTTGAAGTTTTTGAGTGCCTTGCCTAACCAGAGTTAGCCTTATTTTATTTTTCTGATTATTTTGTTGATTAGAATCGCTTTTTGAGCTATTTGGCATCACCATTTCGCTATTAATTATTTGATGATTTGGTGGTGTTAAAAAGTTGCTATCAAGCAATAAAATAAATGCTAAGCCGTGAAATATAATAGCAAAAATAAAAGAAGATGTTTTTAAGATTTTGCCAATCTCAACCATAGAAAAAATAATTAAAACTCAAATTTGGCCTGCATATAATATGATCTACCGGCTTCATTAACTTGAATTTTGGTGGTATCATAAACATTGGCACGATTTAAGTGGTTGGCGTAAGTTTTATCAAGTAGGTTACTAATGCCGAATTTTAAGGTTAGTGGCTTAATTTTAGTTAAAGTGGCATTGAGATCGAAAACACTATAACCCCCAGTTTTGCCAACATCCCTTCCAGTGCCAGTTTGACTGTTACTATCAACTCTTGTTTGTTTTATGGCCCAGCGCATAACTGATTCTATTTTTAAAAATAAGACCTCTGCAAAACCCAAAGATTTTCCTGAACATTTAAACAATTTTCCTTGCACTAAACAGTAATAAAGCTAGTATTTGTCTAGTTTTATCACTGTATTTTTTGTTTAATGATTATTGTTTTAA